>Ga0255106_1000252_pt1 | contig 12780 bp, 7 predicted proteins | sample Law_Cont_RepB_8h_FD_188453 | JGI IMG/M metagenome (GOLD analysis project Ga0255106, IMG submission 188453) | Freshwater microbial communities from St. Lawrence River, New York, United States - Law_Cont_RepB_8h | ecosystem: Environmental > Aquatic > Freshwater > River | place: USA: New York...
GATATTGGCTAAGCCAAAGTCAAAGCCAAAGATAACTAAGGATTCTCTTGAAAAACAAACACAAAAAAATAATGAGATATTGGCTAAGCCAAAGTCAAAGCCAAAGACAACTAAGGGTTCTCTTGAAAAACAAACACAAAAAAATAATGAGATATTGGCTAAGCCAAAGTCAAAGCCAAAGATAACAAAAGCGTCTCTTGAAAAACAAACACAAAAAAATAATGAGATATTGGCTAAGCCAAAGTCAAAGCCAAAGATAACAAAAGCGTCTCTTGAAAAACAAACACAAAAAAATAATGAGATATTGGCAAAGCCAAAGATAACAAAAGCGTCTCTTGAAAAACAAACACAAAAAAATAATGAGATATTGGCTAAGCCAAAGTCAAAGCCAAAGATAACAAAAGCGTCTCTTGAAAAACAAACACAAAAAGATAATGAGATATTGGCTAAGCCAAAGACAACTAAGGGTTCTCTTGAAAAACAAACACAAAAAGATAATGAGATATTGGCTAAGCCAAAGACAACTAAGGGTTCTCTTGAAAAACAAACACAAAAAAATAATGAGATATTGGCTAAGTCAAAGATAACAAAAGCGTCTCTTGAAAAACAAACACAAAAAGATAATGAGATATTGGCTAAGTCAAAGATAACAAAAGCGTCTCTTGAAAAACAAACACAAAAAGATAATGAGATATTGGTCAAACCAAAGCCTAAGTCAAAGATAACAAAAGCGTCTCTTGAAAAACAAACACAAAAAGATAATGAGATATTGGCTAAACCAAAGCCTAAGCCAAAGATAACAAAATAATTATAGAGAAACAGTAAATTGATATAAATATATATTGATATATTATATATAATAAGGTATGCAGATATTTGTGAAAACTCTTACTGGTAAAACGATTACATTGGAGGTAGAATCTTCCGATACTATTGATATGATTAAGAGTAAAATTCAAGATAAAGAGGGTATTCCTCCAGATCAACAGCGATTAATTTTTGCGGGCAAACAATTGGAAGACGGAAGAACACTTTCCGATTATAATATTCAAAAAGAATCAACATTGCATTTGGTTTTGCGTCTTCGCGGTGGCAAAAAATGTTCCGAATGACTATAAAATAAATAAAAATTGATAGGTATTTATAATAATAAATATATACCAAAGAAGCACAATGAACGCTTATTTCGCCATCTACAGCCAGGAAACCGACGCCATCAACCTTGAAAAGTATGATGTAGAGGTCAGAGGCAAAAACGACAACAAGATGAATAATTGGAAGAACTCGGGTAAGTATAATCTCTTTCGCGATGAGATTGAAGCTCTCAAGAATGACAAGAATCTTGTTAGTCGCAAGAGGGACTCACGCTACTCTCTCAAGAATCGCCGTACTGTCAATAAGGACTGGAAGGATTTCAATAATGAACAAATGTAAAGATTAGCATCTAACTCTTTTAAGGCTCTGTTAGCTCCGCGAGCTCTGTAAAAAGGATATTAAAGGAAATAACATATATCTCTATATGTTATTTTTCTTTTTATAAAGCATTTTTAATTTTATCAAAAAATACTTTGTATTCATCATAATTATCTTTGAACAAAATTATATACTTACCTATATACTCTTTAAATCCGGGTATAATTTTTAAGGGCATACTTTTTCCAAATAATTTCTTATTTTTAATAAGGTATGTTATGTTTTCAAATATATATCGTTGAATATATGCTGGTTCTACATCTGTATTAAAACTCAAAGGGATACTAAAAGTTAATAGGTGAATTAATATTGGACTTTTTTCAAAATTTAATTTATAGTTAAATGTATAACTTATACTTTTATCATCGTAAAAATTATTGCGAGTTTCTACTATTATATCACTTCTACCATTGTCTATTTTAGGTTTCTCTATATTAGGATATAATATTTTAATAGATCTCAATATATATTCTTTATCATTGTCCGTAAAATTCTCTCTTGTATAAGGATTTTTGAAAGGTTTACTATCTTTAACCGCTTTATTCCAAGCCTGATATAATGTTCGTATATAAAATGCTACACTATATGTATTGACACCTTCTTTATGTTTAATAGATATAACATTTCTAAGTTTTTTTAAGGGCATATCTTCCCATTTTTCAGCAAGATATGGATCAGTCTCATTAATATTATTTTTGGTAATTTCAGCGACTAAGTCGGTTTTTGTTTTTTTATATTTATCTATATTTGCCTTAGATTGAAAATGACTATGACCGCTTGAAGAACTTCTTGGAGTACCAGACCAACTTATAGATTTACTAATAGACTGAGAATTATAATTACTATTATCATCAAATAATATATTAATTATTCTTTTTGTAATTAGTGAATCTAATAAATCCAAATGATTTTTTATAGTTTTGATATTATCGTAACTATATATCCTAACTACTTCAACTTCTTCATTTATAATGAAAATAATAAATTGTAATGCTATATATTTTTCTATATTATCATTTAAATTTTTACTAACCTCTCTTTTATTTTTATTTGAAGAAGAATAGAATAAAATATTACGCATTTCATCTAAGACCATATTATTTAATCCCCGTCCTCTAATATCATTTATACCAACATAATATGTTTCTTTCCACATTTTTGCTAATATTCTTTTAGTTTTTTTAATTGCACTTTGTGTATCGGTTGCGGTAGAAGGTTGAGATGCTATATCTGATATTCTTAATGGGTCATACATATAATTTTCAACCCATCCGTGTTGTTGTTTCAATATATTTTGAGTATTTTGATTATGATTATTATATATACTATTAATTATATCATTAATTTCAACCAATATTTTATTATAAGATTTTACATAAATATTATGCGAATTATTAGTATTATAAAGGTATTCGCTCAGTTTTACTAAGCCTATATCATATGATATGGGTTTTGTAAATAATGATGCTATTAATTGTTTATTTTTTTTAAGAGTATGAAAAGGTATGTATATTATATCCTTGACCTTTTCATAAGAATCTAATATAATTTGATTATCTCCCGAATCAGAAGATTTTGATTTTGATTTTGGCGATTTACTATCTCTTATACCAAGTTTTTGTTTGCATTTATCATATATATATTTAATTCTATCATCGTCATTAAGAGGTTTATTCGTTTTTGGATTAGTTATTTTAGATATAACTCCTTTTGTAAAATCCTTATAATTTTTAACAAATGTATCGCATTCTTTAGCAGTTAAATTGTTATTTTTGTCTTTCTTAAATATAGTCGTTTTAGCTTCAAAAGACATATTCTAATATATAACTATATATTTTATATCATCAAATAATATATTCTATTATAATAGAATAAATGAGTAAAAGCAAAGGCAAAAGATTTATATTGCCTAAACCCAGTAATAACGAAGACCTAAATACCGATTTTTCTTCACGATTAGAATATTATGACGATGAAAAGAGAGGTATATTAAACATAGTAAGAATAAAGCCAAGACCTGTTCGCAAATCAGCGTATAAAACCGCGCCTAAATCTACACCTAAATCTACACCTAAATCTACACCTAAATCTACACCTAAATCAACACCTAAATCTACACCTAAATCTACTACTAAATCTACTACTAAATCTACACCTAAATCTGTGACTAAATCTAACAGATTTATGTCTAGAACTTAATGATTTTTTTTGATTTTATTACATTATTATATATAATGATAGCCACGCAAATATTTAATATTATTATAAAATAGAATGGCATCTGTTTCAAAAAGAGAGGAAGAAATTAACAAATTATTAGATTCTTTATACCAAGTAAATAATGGTGAGAAAATTAATTCTTGGTTAGATATGCTAAAAACTTATAACAGTACTGATGGAAAGATTCCTGGACTGTTGAATAGCTCAAAAATACAGATTAATACAGCAAAAAAAGACGGTGTCTATAATTTAATTTTACTATGGATTAAAAAAAATATGGATAAGTTCGCCAATTACGATTTTACAGGAATTCCCAATAAGGATTTTTTGTTTTTAGATAAGCAACCAAGAGCGCCAAGAGCACCAAGAGTACCCAAACAGACAAAATTGAAAACAATTGAGGATATTGAAAAATGGTGTAGCAATCCAGAAATACATCCTTTTAATGGGAATCATATGACACCGAATAGCAATGAATATCAAAAAATATATCAAGAAGCTTATAAAATTTTGAAAAAAAACAAAATAAATATTGCCGATTTTCCAAATAAATTACCAAAGAATCATCTATTATTCGGTGATATGGATTTGCTTTATTATATGAATAATAGAGAAAAGATTAATGTTATCACAAAAATATATGAAAATAATAAAAGAGAGCTTCACGCAGGTGAGTTATTCGCTGAACATATCGCAATAATCAGCGACAAACCAACTATATTAGAACAAGAATTAGAATTGATAAAAAAGTGTTTCGAAGGAGATTATATGAAAAATGCTTTTGAGAAATATAATAAAATGTTAGTGAAATCTTTTTTTAATAAGAATTATGTCGGTGTTTTATCGTATCCAGATAGAATGCGTGATTTAGAAAAATCTTCTATGTATAATGATTTGGATAAAGAGACATACTGGTTTATACAATTATTGGAAAATAACAGGTTAAATAACGGTGAGATAATTATTGAATATTTGCAGAAAGAATATAGGTCTTCAATTAATAATTGGATGGAAGATGCCTTGAATATTTATAACAGTTATAAGAGAGTTTATAAAGATATAGATGATTGCTTTAATCCAGCGACAGGTATAATTGAAAACACGGAAAATAAACAGTATCTGCCTATAAATGACCCGTTAGATGCTTATTTTGAAGAGTTTGAGAAGAAACTTGAAAAAATTAAGAATCCAAAATATTCTAAATTGATTGATTTAACAACTTTTAAACCGAAGAAAAACGCCTTCTTTTTAAACAATGCGCAATATGCCGAATTTAAAAAGGTTAAAGATGCATATGATATAGATAGAAAAAAATACGAGGTTAACCTTGAGCTATATGAAAAGAATGGGAAAAATGGGAGTAGCCCTAAGCCACCTACGAAGCCTGTGGTAGTATTACCCAATGGTAAAAATCATACAATCGGCAGAGAATTAGACCCTCTACATATTAAAGACGAAGTTATAAAAAGCTTTAAACGTGATTATAAAAAAGCCTTGCCAATAATTGAGGAATATAACGCAATTAAAAATATGTCCTATTTGGAATTAAAAAAGCGCGTGATTGCCAACTCGCCTTCAAGTTCCGTAAAACAGCTCATAAGAGATAACGAATTACTCACTATGACTAAGGAACAGATTGCAAACGATGTTTTATACGACTATTCGGGGCTCGCCGATAAATGCAGTGAGAGCATAGATATATTGACAAATGAAGAATTGGACGACGAGAATTACCCGCTTTCTAAACTCCAGCTTATGGTAAGAATGAAAGTATATACACCAGATAGACAGAGATACAGAACGGAATGTATATATGCTCCTAAACTCTATAATTATCTAATAAAATGTATAAATGCCAAAGAGCCTTTTATAAATCCTGTGACAAAGGCTAAATATACGCAGGAAAACATAGAAGAGCTTATGAAAGTAATGAGAATAATAGACCCTTCATTAGAGGTTCCAGTATTTATAAAACATATGAATGATACTAAGTTAAAAGTGGAATACAAAGAATTAACTAAGACATATCAAAATCTGGATGCCTCATTTGGCACGACAAATACAATAAGGTATTATAAGATGTACCTATCTCGCATCATAGGTGGTGTAGAGTATAGCGTATATAATATTTGTACTTTCCCCGCGGATATAGAAGCTGAAGGAGAGTTTGCGACAGGCTCTGCGGATTTAAATTCATATACTATGATAGTAAATATTTATAAGTTATTTAATGAAGGCCGATTGCTATATAATTATATTCCTCCGTATCGCGTACCATTAACAGGACGCACAGGAGAATATAGATATATTAAACCTGCAATTCACTTTAATAAATACAAGCTTTCAAAAGATTGGTTAAATGACGGGTGGTCTACTATGACAAAAACCGACTTTATCAATATGTTTAAACATTACGCACAAGAAGTCAATAATTACATATTTTAATCTCTTTTATCGTATATATTTTAATATTATTATAAAATAGAATGTCATCTGTTTCAAAGAAAGAAAAGGATTTATATAAATCTTTGGATAAATTATATATTAAGAATAAGTCCAAAATTATTTCTTGGTTAGATGAATTAAAGGAATTTAAATCTGACGATGGCAAGATTCCTGGTTTATTAAATAATTCTAAAATACAGATTCTTACAGCTACAGAAGACGGTACTTATAATTTGATTTTACAATGGATTAAAAATAATGTGGATAAGTTTGCCGATTATGATTTTACAGGCATTCCCAATAGTGCTTTTATATCATCGGCCGACTTATTAGATGGACCAGCAAGAAGTTCAAAAGTACCTTTGACATTTAAAACAGTTGAAGATGTTAAAAGATGGTTGAAAGATCCAGAAAAGCATCCTATCAAAGGAACACCGATGCCTGCTATGAGCAATGAATATTATAATATATATGAAACCGCTTATAATATTATGAAAAAATATGATTTTAAATCCGTTGAAATGAAATACGAGCACGATGTTGTAAGGAATCATTTTCCCAAAAATCATTTATTATTTGGAGATATTGATTTAGTTTATTATGCTTGTGTTAAAAAAAATGTTAAATTTTTTTCAAGATTATATGAAGGGAGAGAAAATGTTTTGGCTATATGCAAATTACTGACAGAAAAATTAGAAGATACAGCAGATACCGATAATGTTCTAGATACAGAGATTGAACTATTGAGAAACCGTTTTAACAGGGAAGTAAAACCGACTCCTCTTTTGCATCTACAAAAACAATCAAATATGGTTTTAATTAAAGAATTAATTAATGAATTTAGAGGTGATTTAACCAACGCTTTTTTTGATACCAATTATATGTCTATGTATGAATATCCTGAGCGAGTGAAAGCTATACAAGAAAATGTTTATAATGTTGAAGGTTATTGGTTTATAAAGTTTTTAGAAACCAATAAAATGGCAAATGGCGAAACGCCCATTAAATATTTTATAAATGTCCTTAAAAAACCGAGTCCTCCAAATTGGATTTCGGAAGCATTGAAATTATATAATAGTTACAAGTTGCTTATTAAAGATATAGACGAATGCTTTAATCCCGTGTCGGGTATTGTAGAAAATGTAGAAGATAAAAAACTTACACTTATTGATGATCCGCTTGATGAATATTTTGAAGTTTATGAACAAGAATTGGAAGAAATAAGAAAACCAATATATTCTAATTTAATTGATTTAACTACTTTTAAACCCAAAGAGAATCTAAAGTATTTAAATAACGCACAATACGCGGAATTTAAAGCGGAGAAAGATAGATATGATGAGTTATGGGAAAACTATAAAGAGGCTCAAGAATCATATGAAAAAGATAAGGGCGATAGTCGCGGCAGTTCTCCGAAGCCTCCTATAAAACCAACGATAACTCTTCCGTGGGGAACAGTACATACAATAGGCAGACAGATAGACCCTGTGCATATAAAAGACGAAGTCATTGTTAAGTTTCGCGAAGAATATACCAAGGCTCAGCCTATCATAGAAGAATATAATACAATTAAAAATATGTCTTATAAAGAATTGATGTATCATGTAGGCGATTCCCCTTCCAGTTCTAAAAAGCGATTTATAGAAAGTAATGAATTGCTCGCTATGACTAAGGAACAGATTACCAACGATGTTTTATATGACTATTCGGGGCTCGCCGATAAATGCAGTGAGAGTATAGATATATTGACAAATGAAGAATTGAACGACGAGAATTACCCGCTTTCTAAACTCCAGCTTATGGTAAGAATGAAAGTATATACGCCAGACAAAAAGAAATACAGAACAGAATGTATATATGCTCCTAAACTCTATAATTATCTAATAAAATGTATAAATAACAAAGAGCCTTTTATAAATCCTGTGACAAAAGCTAAATATACGCAAGAAAACATAGAAGAGCTTATGAAAGTTATGAGAATAATTAACCCGAATATAGAAGTACCTATATTTATAAAACATAGAAATGATACAAAATTAAAAATAGATTATATAACACACGAAGTTAATTTGAGAGTTCTTGGAGCGGACGCATCATTTGATGGAATACCCTATTTGCGTTTTAATGAGATGTATCTATCTCGTATGATAGCAGGGGTAGAGAAAAAAGTTTACGTAATATGCTATATACCTGATGATATTGAAGCAACCGGGACTTTTGCAACAGGTTCAGCTGATTTAAATTCATATACTATGTTAGTTAATATATACAAGCTATTCAACGAAGGGCGTTTATTATACAACTATTTACCTCCTTATAACATACCAAGACCTGGAACAACTAATCAATATATATATTTAAAACCACAGATACACTTTAATAAAATTAGAACTATTGATAATTGGGTTAGAAAATCAAATTATGATCCTAAGCTATTAACTAAAGAGGAATTTTTAAATAGATTCAAGCATTATGCACAAGAAATAAATAATTATATATATAGATAGTAAAATTAATCCTGAAAAAATTACAAAATAATCTAAATAATTATTTATTCAACCTATCCAATATACATCATTGAAGATTTACAAGGATGTATTGTATGTCAAAAAATCTACAAAATTAGTCCATTACATAACTATGTATATTTTGGTTATGTTAATGAGACAACTTTAACTAAATAATTACTATCTACATAGATATTTATGCCTTGCTTTTTATAGAGTTATAGAGTTATAGAGTTATAGAGTTATAGAGTTATAGAGTTATGTAAATAACTTAATAATTTTTATCAGCATTTATAGATTACTAAATAGTTTATTAAATGTTGCTAAATTATAGGATGACTTCTGTTTCAAAGAAGGAACAAAATATAAATAAATCACTTAATGAGTTATATATTGTAAATAATGGCGCTACAATTATTTCTTGGTTGGATAGTTTAAAGACTTATAATAGTACCGATGGAAAGATTCCTGGTTTATTTTTAAAATCTAAAACTAAAATTAAAATAGATGGAGAGACTTATACTTTAATTTTACTATGGATTAAAAATAATATGGATAAGTTCACCAACTACGATTTTACAGGCATTCCCAATAATGAAATTTTATTATCTTCTAAAAAAAAATTTGAAACAATTGAAGATATTGAATTATGGTGTAGTAATCCTACAATACATCCCTTAACGGGAACACCTATGATGCCTAATGGTTACAAATATCAAGAAATATACAAAAAGGCGTATAATATTATGATTAATAATAAAATAGATAAGGCAGAAATCCCGAGTAAATTGCCAAAAAATCATATATTATTTGGTAGCATTGACTTACTTTATTATCTTAATAATAATAAAAATAAGGTAAATAAGTATAAGGATGCGACAGACTACTTATTTGAATTATTAGAATATGAATTTATGAATAATTTAGATTTATTAGACGGAAAAACTATATTTGAACAAGAATTTACTTTAATAGAAAAATGTTTTGATGGAGATGATATGAAAAATACTTTTGAGGATTATTGTGAAAATTTAGTTGACTTTTTTTTAGATAACCGATGTATTGAGAAATATTCTTATCCGCAACGAACTGAAATGTTAAGATATTTTGTAAATAAGGATGATAATTCTGCGAAAGAGACTTCTGAGTTTATAAAACTACTAGAAAATAACAAGTTTAGTAATGGATATAATATTATTGAATATTTACAAAAAGAATATAAAAAAATACCATATTATTGGATAAAAGATGCTTTAAATATTTATGATAGTTACAAAATGGTTTATACGGATATTGATGATTGCTATAATCCTAATAAAGGTATTATAGAAAACGCACAAGATAAGAAACTATTGATGATAAATGACCCGCTTGACCCTTATTTTGATGAATTTGAGAAGAAACTTGAAAAAATTAAAAATCCTAAATATTCAAAATTGATTGATTTGACTACTTTTAAACCTAAAGAAAATTTAAAATATTTAAATAATGCTGAATATAAAAAATTTAAAAATATAAAAACTAAATATGTTAATGCTTTTGCAAGATATCGAACCGCATTAAATAGTTATGAAATACAAAGAGAAGAATGGAATCTAACAAATGACGCTGATATACGACCATATCCGCGTCCTTTTCCTTTGCCGCCTGTAAAACCTAAATATAAACTACCGTGGGGTAAAGTACATATTATTGCGGGCGAGATAGATCCTATACATATAAAAGATAATATTGTTAAAAACTTTTTAAAAGATTATAACTCTGTTTTGCCCACAATTAATGAATATAATAAGATTAAAAACATGCCATATTTAGAATTAAAAAAAAATATGACTACCTCATCGCCTTCAAGTTTTGTAAAAAAACTTATACAAGATAATGAATTACTTGGAATGACTAAACAGAAAATATATGCTGATATTTTGTATGACTATTCGGGACTCGCTGATAAATGTAGCGAGAGTATAGATATATTGACGAATGAAGAATTGGACGACGAGAATTACCCGCTTTCTAAACTCCAGCTTATGGTGCGAATGAAAGTATATACGCCAGACAAAAAGAAATACAGAACAGAATGTATATATGCTCCTAAACTCTATAATTATCTAATAAAATGTATAAATAACAAAGAGCCTTTTATAAATCCTGTGACAAAAGCTAAATATACGCAAGAAAACATAGAAGAGCTTATGAAAGTTATGAGAATAATAGACCCTTCATTAGAGGTTCCAGTATATATAAAACATATGAATGATACTATGTTAAAACTCGAATATAGAGTTATAACCGAGGAATATAATGATTTGGATTCTTCGTTTGGCGATATAAATATTATAAGATATTATAATATTTATTTATCGCGTAGTATTGGGTATAAAGAGTATGAAGTATATAACATATGTACTATTCCCGCGGATATAGAAGCAGGAGGTATATTTGCCACTGGTTCAAGTGATTTAACATCAGAAGTAATGTTATTTGGTATATATCGGTTATTTAATGAAGGCAGATTATTACATCAATATATACCTCCGTATCGTATAGAATATATGTATGAAGGAACATTAGAATATTCATATATAAAACCCGAAATACATTTCAATCAATACTATGATTCTAAAATGTGGATTCCATTATATGAAACAACAAAAGAAGACTTTATAAATATGTTTAAACATTACGCTGAAGAAGTTAAAAATTATTTATATTAATTTTTGAATATTATATTTTTAATTATAATATAATTATATATTAGAATTATTTAATTTATGTCTAAAAGTTTAACATTTAAAACAATTGAAGATGTTAAAAGATGGTGCGATGAACCCAAAAAACATCCTATTGAAGGATATGATATACCTGTTATGAGTAAGAATTATTATGATATATATGAAAAAGCCTATAAAATTATGAAAAAAGGGTCGTTTTCAGAAGAATATATAATTAATCTTTTTCCCAAAAATCATTTATTATTTGGAGATGTTGATTTATTTTATTATACCTGTTGTAAAAAGAATGATATTTCTACTTACAATAAATACTATAAAAATAATAATACAACCGAGTTCATAATGCACGAATTACTTACAGAAGAGTTAGACATTTTTAAAGATGATTATAATGGCGACGAGGATGATGATGAAGATAAATATGAAGATAAATATGAAGATGATGCTTCTATCATTCTAAAGACTGAGATAAAAGTATTAAAAAACCGTTTTAGTTATGAATATTACAAATATGATTCTACTGGACCGGCGACAAATACCGAAATAATTGGTTCATTAATTACTGATTATATTGAAGAAATGACTGATTCTTTTTTAGATACTGATTACATATCTAGATATGATTATCCCGAAAGAATGAAACAGATAAAACTTATCAATTTACAAGGATATTGTTTTATAAACTTTTTAGAATCCAAAAAAATGGCTACTGGAAAAACTGTTCTTCAATATTTAATAGATAATCAGGGATGGCACAGTGTAATATATAACACAGGACGTGAAAAAGAATGGATTAGAGATGCATTATCTTATTATAATGATTACAAGAAGATTGAAAAAGATATAGACGAGTGTTTTAATCCCTACTCAGGAATTATAGAAAATTATAAATTTAAAAAGTTTACTTTTATAAATGACCCTCTTGACAAATATTTTGAAGTTTATGAGAAGCAATTGGTTGAAATAAAAAAATCTGAATATTCTCAGTTAATTGATTTAACAACATTTAAACCTAAGGAAAATGTAAAATATTTAAATGATGAACAATATAAAGCCTTTAAAAAAGAAAGAGATAAATATGATACTGCTTTGAAAAAATACAGAGATAAACAAACATTATATGAAACTACAAAAGAAGGTAGTTCTCCGAAACCTCCAAAAAAACCTAAAATAACTCTTCATTGGGGAAAAGAACATACTATTGCGATGGAGATAGACCCGTTATATATAAAAGACAGCATAGTAGCAAAGTTTAGAGAAGAATATGCAAAGGTATCGCATATCGTAGAGGAATATAATAGGGTAAAGAATATGTCTTATAAAGCATTAAAGAAACATATTGGAGAATCTTCTTCAAGTGCCGAAACACAATTGATTGATGGAAATAAATTAATGTCTATGAC
>Ga0255106_1000265_pt1 | contig 12350 bp, 3 predicted proteins | sample Law_Cont_RepB_8h_FD_188453 | JGI IMG/M metagenome (GOLD analysis project Ga0255106, IMG submission 188453) | Freshwater microbial communities from St. Lawrence River, New York, United States - Law_Cont_RepB_8h | ecosystem: Environmental > Aquatic > Freshwater > River | place: USA: New York...
CTAATAAATTATATATCAAACAATATGAAACGGAGTATAATAAGTATATTTCTTCTATAATAACTTTTATTGATCATACCAAAAGTTATCTTTGTGATATAATTAATACAACTTTAGATTTTTTAATTAAATATTATCAACATATGATACAAAATCTAAATTATGTAGGTGAAACCCTTGATAAAACAAAATTAAATAACTATAATGCAATCGTTGAAAATAATAAAATAGGTTTAGATTCAATACTTACCTCTGATTATTTAAACCGCGAAGAGTTTAAAGATGTAAAAATAAAAACCGCCGATAAATATAAAGAATACCAAGATTTAACAATAACACTAATGGATACTCTTGCTGCTGCTGATGCTGATGCTGCTAATACTGGTGCTGATGATGGTGCTGCTGCTGCTAATACTGGTGTTGTTGTTGCTAAGACTGATCTTGGTGCTGATGCTGTTGTTGATCCTGATGCTAATACTGGTGCTAATACTGTTGTTGCTCCTGGTGCTAATGATGGTGCTCCTGGTGCTGATCTTGGTGCTAATGCTGCTGATGCTGCTGCTGCTGATGCTAATGCTGCTGCTGCTGCAGATATAGCGAATAAAAATCAAATACTTCAAAGGAACATTAGTGAATATATACTTGAAGCATATAATGAAAAAAATATTAATTTAACTGAACAAATAACCGTTCATGCTGATGCTATTAATTTTATTAAACTACCATTGGACTATTGTATAGAATATCCAACTATAAAAGATTCAGATTTGATTATAAAAGGTAAAACCCTTACCTTTTATAAAATGTATATTAAAGATAATTACTTTAAAAGATTTTTTAATAATGATATAATTAAGAAATCAGTTATACATATAACATTAACTAATATATCTCAAAGCGACGATATAACACATTTATTATCTATTAGACTAAAAAACTTTGGAAGAGATCAACAGTTGGACTTATCAACAATGTTAAATGATATTACTAGTAATAATCATAATAATATTATGTTTTTTGTAGGTATGAAAAATGGTAAGGTAGATTTTTCTGATATTAACAAAATTAGTTTACAACATATAGACATTCCTAAACTATCTGTGAATAAGATAAAATATATTTTATTTTTAGGAAAATTACATAAAGAAGGGGAGGAATATATTGAATCTGATAACGTAAGATTTAATATATCGAAAGTGATATATATTTATTCAGAATCTATTCCTACGAGCAAATTTTTTGAAAAAGTTAGACCCGATACTGATATTTTTACAAAGAAAATTTTATACTGTTTATATAACATTGATTATATAACTTTTACAGGAAATTATTTAAATTATATTTTAGAAGAACTACGTAAAAGCGGAGGTGATGAAAATATATCTAGACCGGCGCCTCCTAATAAGTTTTTCTCTGGTAGTGGGGTTGGGGGTAATAATCAAATAGATGTGATAAATAATTTAGAAGTTAACAATAATAATAAAGATTTCAAAGAAGTACATGAAGAAGATGTAATTATTAGTGATAATATTATTAAGAAAAAAGGCAACAAAATACAAAAAAAACTAACAAAAACGAAGAAAGTTCCTGAAAAAGCTCCTGAAAAAGCTCCTGAAAAAGCTCCTAAAAAAGCTCCTAAAAAAGCTCCTAAAAAAGCTCCTGAAAAAGCTCCTAAAAAAGCTCCTAATAAACTATTGATTGATTTTAGTTGAATAGATTTTAATTTTTATTACTGCATGTTATGTAAAATCTTACGAAAAATACTTGAATTATATAAATTAAAGTAGCTATTATAGGAACACTAATTATATATTATCTTCAATAATGGTAGCAATCCTTTTTTCATATTCTTATAAAATAGACAGAATAATACACACACATACTTGCAATTATAAAACAAAAGAAAGTTAATATAATGCTTTTCATATAAATAATTTATTATAATATTATAAAGTTAAGATAGTTAACTAATGCCAAAAAAAAAAGCTAAAAAAAAAGATGAAGCTAAAAAACCAGAAGATGAAGCTAAAAAACTACAAGATGAAGCAAAAAAACTACAAGATGAAGCTAAAAAACTACAAAATGAAGTAAAAAATAATCCTACATTATATACTACTGATGAAGATGTTAATAAATTATTTGACCCTTTTATTATAATAAATGCGTACTTTTATACAATTGTTAATAATGTAACACCTGAAAATAATTCTGATTTAAATGATTATATTGATAATACATTTAAATATACTTTTGAAAAAATTAAAAACTTATATATTACTATTACGTATTTGGTAAATGGTTTATTGCAAGATGCAACTTATAATAAGAGCCTGATAAACTCTAATATTAATGATAAGATATTAATATTAGGGTCTGTTAAAGCTAATTTTATTAAAATTAGAACATTATTAAAAAACACAGAAGATGTTTTGTTATTATATAAAAATAATTCACAAATAAAAAAACACCTTTATAACTGCATTATTTGCGAAAAACGCGCTGAAACCTATATAAAAACGGCATCAGCTTATCTAGATATTAATAATATTAAAGCTTACGAAAATGCATACGAAAAATATGAAAATGCAAAGGATGCACTAACATATCTATATAATTTAGGTGACCCTGCAAAAAAAAAAGATATTATACCGAATTATATTAAAGTTCTTTATAATAATTATGTTTCGAATTACGAAGAAGCTAAAACAGCGCATGAAGAAGCAAAAAGGCTTTTTTATTTTAATAAAAAAGATGAAAAAACACAACCTATATATATATTTCAATTTTTAGATAAAATTGAAGATAATATTACAGAGATAGATATTCTAAAGAATGAAATCCCACTAATTTACGATGAAACAGAATTGGCAAATGCATCTGTGACAGCATCGCAAGAACCAGAACCAGAAGCACCCACGACAGCATTACAACCAGAAGCACAAACGGGAACACCACTACCAGCAGCACACACTACTGCATTACAGGAACAACTACAAACGGGAACACAACTACCAGAAGCACCCACGACAGCATTACAACCAGAAGCACAAACGGGAACACCACTACCAGCAGCACCGTTGACAAATCAAACCGAATCGTCAGATGATATTTTTGATTCGAATGATAATGTTAGTGAACAATATAGAACAGACGCCGAATTATACGTAAAGGATTGTAGAATATATAAGGGGCACGAAAGTGCAAATAGTTGTTCGCAAACTTCTAGTTTAAAGATTTTACATAATGTTATTAGATTAATATTTGACTATTGTTCAGAATATTATGATAATATAGGGGAATGTAGAGATATTTTTACAGAAGGTGGTAAAACATTAACCTTTTATAAAATATTTTTGCATAAGGTTTTTAATGATAGGGCTGAGTTTAATGCCCGTTATACAACATTAACTAAATTATATAATGATGATTTAGACGAAGTCTCGCATTTATTATCAATTAAAATAGTAGAAAGCCCTAATATTGACACATATAATTCATTAATATTTAATTTTAACCATTATTATGAGGGTACTAGTCCTGATATTAAAATATATATTGTAGGTATGAAAGATGGTAGGGTTGATTTAAAGATATACGAAATGACTAAAAATGTGAGTAACATACCAGTACAGTTTAAAACACAGTTAAAATATATATTATATTTAGGAAACGCATCAAGCGCAACAGACGCAACAGACGCAACAGACGCAACAGACGTGCCTAATGGTAATAATGATGTTAATTTTAGAATAAAAAGGGTGATATATGTGTTTTCAAAAACTATAGATTATTCACAAGACAATATTCTTTATTATTTATACAAGATACATCCAAAAAACTATGCTAATGAAGGTTTTACAGAAAACATTTTGTATTGTTTATATAATATTGATTTTATAACTTTTACAAAAGATTACTTGGATTATATTGTAGAAAAAGGAAAAGAAACAGAAACAGAAACTATTAAACCTAAAACAGGTATATTACCGCGTCTAAGAGCTTTATTTGTCTCAGACGAAAACGCTGACAAGTCTTCGCGCACCGAGGCCATCAATGCTAATAGGCCAAAAAGGCAAACAAGGCAAACAAGGACAACAAGGTCAACAATGCTATCAAGGCTAATAGGCCAACAAGGCCAACAAGGCAAACAAGGCCAACAAGGACAAACAAGGCCAACAAGGACAACAAGGTCAACAATGCTATCAAGGCTAATAGGCCAACAAGGCCAACAAGGCAAACAAGGCCAACAAGGACAAACAAGGCCAACAAGGACAAACAAGGCAAAAAAAAGTAAGTGAGTCGAAATTCATATGTTTCTAATTACAATGCACATATCATAATGCTGTTAGTATCCAACTTATAAATCACATTTTTATAATAATTAAAACACACACATATATCTTTCCGGACGAACGCGATTACCCAATGTTCTGTTTTATTATCTATGTTATATTTTACTAAAACATCGTTATAATCAAAGCTATTTAGCACTTATCTTGTGAACGTTGTTGTGTTTTGTTAAGTTTTTTTCAATCTACTGTTATATTTATTACTAATTGCATTTTCTAGTAATCCTATTGTTTCTTTATTATTATCATTCTTCAAAATTATTGGCTCGCTGCCTTTCTTTTTCTCTTTGAATCTTTATTTTACTATATAGGTTTTTGATTTGCATTCTTTTTGTCAATATCTTACTTTTATTTTTTTTCTTATTATCATTTAGATTTTTAATAACAGTTCTAATTTCTTTAATTTTATCTAAATATCTATTTATAACATTTGAGGCAACTTTTGAACCACCGTATTGTTGCTGTTGCAAATGAGATATTTCCCTATTAATATTATCAATGTCTTTATCAATTTCGGCACGCCTTATATTTATATTCTTCATATCATTTTCGTGAGGTGTGCTAATTCTATATAATTCTGTTTTAATATTTGTTTGTTTTTCGAGCATATTATTTAATATACTCAACTTTAATTCATTATCTGTAAACATTTTTTTTGGATTTTCAAGAGATTGCTGTTGAAATTGAGGCTGATATTGCTGTTTAAATAACTGCTGATATTGCGGAAATAGCTCACCTTTACCTTTTGTTTTCAATTTATTAAATTCGCGGAGAGATAGAGTTTTTAGATTTGGTTGAGATACCGAAGAGCTCGATGTTATCGAACCTGGTTTAGGTTCAGGTTCAGGTTTGGGTTCATGTGCATAATATTGTGTCTTATATTTTAACCATTCTGTTAACATATTTTTAAGATTTTTTAGAGTTTTTAGATTTGATGTATCACCATATTTATCTTTTAAAATATTCATCATAACAAATATTTCATTAGATAATTCTAATAGTCTGGTTATACATTTTTCACATTTAATATCGCCATTATGTAAAAAGCTTATTGTTTTTATGAAAGATGTGACCGCAAAATTACCAATAGATAAAATTACATTATCTTGATTTATTTTATCAACAACATTACCCATTACATCCTTTGCTGATATGGAAGACTTATCGCAATCTCGCATATTTCCCTTATAATATTTTTCGCAATATTCATCAAAATCAGCTTGATTAGTAAAATAGCGCGATAAATCTTTTAACACGTTAGAACGAACAGAGTCCGATGTACCTCTTACTAATTTTGTATCATAAAGAAATGTATTTATATCTTTATACCCTTCTATACCATATAGAATACTTTTAATATCTGTTATTGTATCTTGTGTGATTGTTTCATTCGCATTAATATGATATTCTATGAGCATATCAATATCACTATTCAAAGAAATATATAATTTTGCATTTGAATCATTAGCCTTTTTTCGTTCGCCGTCTATAATTTCTTTTATTTTAGAAATTATAATAAGTAAAAAATCTTTGTTTATATTTTGACCACTACGGATTATGTTATTTAAATATTTTTCTATTGCTTCTCCTATTCTATTTATAATAAACGAAGAGCTCATTAATTCTACCAATTCAGAACAAAAGCTTCCTATGAAAACACATGGTATTATTTGGTTTATGTAGGTTTCTTCGTCATATCCCTTCGGCATTACTTTTATAAAATATTTTACTAATTCATTAATCTTGTCTATTGACATATAATATGATCTATATTTTGTATTGCTAGTTAAGTGTATTGGTGTTAATATAGAGTTCTTATCCACAAATTCGTATATGTTTGTTTTTTGAGAAGTGCTCTTATCACCTTTTACAGACGCACGCTTTGCCGCTCTGTCATCCCTTGCTAAAACAGATTCTTTAACAATTCTATAGCTTCTGTTAAAATGGATTGTTAAATGAATGTCTTGTGGAAAATTAATAATTATATAATATGTAAGAGCGCTGTCGCTTCCGTTATTTTTATTTATTATTTGCAATGTTATTGAATAATAATCTAAATGATTATAATCTAATATTAGCATGTTATTATTTCCCGGAGTATTAAAATAGTTCAAAAGGTCTGTGGTATCATTTGAAAGTTTATCAATAATTTTATCTTTACCTCCTGTCTTTTTGTATATATCTATAAAATATTTCCATAATGCATTAAAATATCTAACCCCATTAACTCCTTTTATTTTAATTTTTCCCGCATCACTATTGGGATAACTCTCAAACTTTAACGCCCCGCCTTTCTTAGTAATATACTCGTTATTTTTTGTCAGCTTCTTAGTAGATTTTTTCATAATTTATCTATATACAGAATATATTATAATTACATGCGTGTATATACTACCATTTTCATGATATATTATTAGATATACATATAAATGTATTAGCATTCCATTTTATATAACAGTACCTAAAAAAGGTGTAAGATGAATATAAGCATATAAGACACGAGATAATAATTACAGAGTTTATTTTCGTTTACCGACAGTTTTCTTTTTTCCCACATAGGACCATTCTATATCTATTGGCGTACTATAAGTAAGTGTTGAAACGGATGTCTTGTTATTATAATTTATTTCGGCAATACATTCGCTATCATCTATGCTGTCTTGAATTAAGTCTATGTGCGATACAATAACAATTGTATCAAAATATGCCAATAGCGATTTGAGGAAGTTTGGAACTATGGATAAATTATATTTGTCAAAACTTACAAATCCCTCATCAATATATAGCTGCTTACATATCGCTTTATTATTTCCAAACAAACACAAGCGTAATGCCAAAGATATCACAAACTGCTGGAATCCCGAAGCCTGATTTATAGAAATAATCTGTTTATTATTATCACGTGCGTTATTGCTACTGCTACCGATATTAACATTTTTAATTAACCAATTGATATGTATCATATCTCGCGATACATTTGTTATATAGTCTAATTCAAATGGTTTTGTAATAGAATGACAGATATTTTTTAACATATTATTCGTATTGCAAAGTAATTTTTTTAACACTACATTATCATAGAGATTTATACGGAAATCCTGAAAATTAATTATAATCGTGTCTAGTATAGTAAGCATATTATTTATATTCTTCAAAATATCTTGTAATTCATTGAGACTCTTGATATTTGCGCTATTATAATTGAATATTGCAGTTTTTTCTGTTATACAATCTCGCTGTTTTATGATATTTTTCTCGCTCTCATTTATAATTTCCTTTAATTCCAAAACTCTAACAATGATAGGTTTGACCTCATTATAAGTCTTGTATATTTTGTTATTTATATAATTATCTTGTATATCTTTAATTTTAAGATATTCTTGTGATTGTATTACATATTTGTAGTCATTATATCTCTCCCATTTATTATAACTATCTACTAATGAGCGATATGTAATGATGCGCTGTTTTATATTTTTATTATAATTAGCTATTTCTGTGTATTCTTTCATATTTTTGTCAACCTCGTTCATCTTACTTGTATTCTCGTTATATTTAGTTTCCCACACCCGATACTTTTCATAATTTATTATATTATCAAGACGCTCTCTCAATTCTATCGCATTTTTATAATACCTTCCAATATATTTATTGATATTTTCAAGTTCTTTCGTTCCTTCGCTAATTATTCTACTATATTTCTTCTTATTCTCCATCAGTTTGTTAAGCTTTTCGCTTAGCTTATTGTGTAATTCTTTGTATTTAAAATATTCGCACCATTCTTGCAATATATCATACCTATCTTTTGTACATTTGTATGTTTCCATCTTATCTACAAGTTCTTTATAATTTACATTGATATTCAACTTATTTTTAATTTTATTAATATCCTCGTCATATCTTTCTATTATAATTCTTAGTTCTTTAATTCTACTAACCCAGCTTCTTTTACAACAATATTCACACAAAGGATTAAAGTGATATTCTTCGTTGCTCTCAAATAACATTAACTCGTCAGCATATTTCAATCTATCTTCTTCTGCTTCTCTCAATTCATTCATTATATATTTGTATTCTTCGTATGATTCTTCATTATCTTTTAAGAATCCGACAATACAATTATAATCTATTTTTTCTATTTCTTCCATGACTTTGCAAAAATTGTCGCAATTAATATCGCATGTTGTCGTCCCTGTGTTTTTAGCAGGCACTGATACAATTTTTATATTTTCTTGTTCCTTAAAGCATTTATTAAAGAGAGCTTCATTATTCTTTAATCTATTATTATAATCATCTATCTTATTTATCAGATTTACTCTGTCTTCAAGACATTTCTTATAATTTTCAAGTGATAAATCTTCGCCAATATCTGATACCCCACCCAATGGAACGTGCATAGGACCCAGTTTTATATCAACTTTCTCAATGTCTTCTATGATTTCTGCCATACATTCAAGGCTTCCAAATAATTGCTTGATATTGCTTAGACATTCCTTCTTTGCTTTGATAGGCTTATCGATATTAGCTGCCTTATTAGGTTTTTCAGATATCAAAGATTTTGCTAAAATCTCCAAGCTATCATATTCATTTCTTAGATTCGCAATACTTTCAATAACATCATTCTCATCACAAGTATTATACTTGTTATTATTGTCATCAAATATATCAAAATATTCTTTTAGATATTTATTCTCATTATTTATTATAGATATATCACATGGTTTAGTAATATCTTCTTTATCATATATATCAAGGGCAATATGCGATTTACTAAGTTTTATAATATCTTTATCTTTCAATATAAACTCTAACTCTGCAAGTCGTTTAACATTGATATCATAGATATCTTGTGATACCAGTTTTTCTAAATTAATTTTATTTTTCAACCCTTCGTATTTTTCACAGGCATATGTGCTTAATTCAATATTTTTATTACTCAATATGCTATTATTGATATTGTATTCTTCTATAAGAGAACTATTGATATTTTTAAGCAATTCTAAATCTTCTTTTATCTTTTCAATCTCTACTCCATAATTATCAGTATAATTTGAGGTTAATAGTAATTTTTCATAAACATCTTTCTTGCTTTCAATATACTTGTACAATCCTTTGTATTTGTTTATTGTCTTATTGAATACATTATAGAGATTATAAATATACTCTATATTAAATGATTTGTCTATCAGTTCTAGCGTGGATTTAAAATCCATTTTCAATATATCGCAATCTATATTTTGCGTAATCATAGAAGTAGCTAAGAAATCTTCCATATTCCCGAACAATCTCGTAATCTCATTATTGCACGCAGTATCTTTCTTAATTATCTCAATAGCTTCGTTGGCTTCAAAAGATACTTTTTTATATATAACAGTATTGCTAACGAGCAATTTATTACCCACATTCTTCCTCGTATAATTTCTAACAATCCTATAAGTATATATTGCATCTATTGTCTCTGTTGCTTCGCTTATGGAATCTCTTAAAACATCAATTTCTATTATTGTATATCCTTTGCTTTTATTGTGATTTACGACACCGCTCGTCAATGGGTTTTTTTTTGTATTTTCCCCCCAAATTGCCAAGAGCAATATGTCATAAATAGCGGACTTTCCTGTTCCGTTTTGTCCCTTAACCATAAATATCTTACTATCTAAATTGGTCATATTTAACCAATTTTTATTTTCATAGCATAACAATCCTTCCCATTCAAGATATCTTATTTTATATAGTGATTTTGGTATTATTCTAGTATCATCGGTAATATTACAAGTATTTATTACAGCCATGAGTTCTTTATTTATCTTTAAGCATTCTTCTCGCAATTCCTCTGGATAATTCTCAATATCTATCAATAATAATTCTTTATTTTTAATAATCTTATTTAGCAATGAAAGATTATCTGCTGTTAGCAATGGTTTAAAATAGTTTATCAGAGCATCATTGTTAATAATTTCTTCATTGCAAAACGATGATATGTCAGTGTCTATGATACCTGAGGTATCTGAGATATTTGAGGTATTATGCAATTGATTATGTTGAAAGTTATTGAAATTGTCTACCTTTTCTGTAATTACATATTTGATATTGTATTTTTCTAAGATGCTCTTGAGATTAAAGATATTAATATTAGAGAACCTTTTGATATCTAAGTTTTTAGGAATTATATCAATATTATCTCTTATATAGTCTTCTAACCTTTTCTCATATTTACCATTAATCCTTATCATGATATCTTTGTTGTCACTGCTTTCGCTGCTTTCGCTCTCTCTAATATTAACAAATCCTTTGTCATTATAGACATTTACTTTTTTAATGTCTTTGTTATACAGGTCCCATATGAGATAGCCATGATTTACTATGTCTTCTCCAAAGTTCTGCTGTATTAAACTTCCAGCATATCCACAAATCGTTTTGTTTTTATAAGAGAATACTTGTCTTTTATGGATGTCTCCTAAAAGCACATAATCAAAATCGCTCACCCACTCTAAGGGGTAAGGATTGAAAGTGTCTTCAACTGTTTTTCCATTATAAAGTTTAGCAGCAGCAAAAGAACCGTGAAATAGTGCAAGTTTAAACTTTACATTACCCGATATACTTGGAAATGGCGGCAAATCTTGTAATCTCCCACTATTTCTATAATTATCTAATGTATCATCTATACTAACAAAAGATATACCTATCTCATCTATGATAAATGATGTAGTTGTATTTAATACAAATACATTAGGAATAGCAAAGGTAGTTGAATAAACAAGCGATGGCTTATTGATATCGCTCTGATCATAATCATGATTGCCTGAAATAATGTAGGTCCTACCAATATCAGACAATGCCTGAATAAACTTACGATACATTATTAGACCATAATTACCTATTACGCTCTTATTGTGAAAAATATCTCCTGTAATAACTATAATAAAGTTTTCAAAAGGTAGCTCTAAGACTTCTACCTCTTTTTTAATAGATACTATGGTATTCTTGAACACTTCTTTATATTCTTCATATCGCGAGTAAGTATTATCTCCATTCCTGATATGTAAATCGGATAAATGAAATATATGTGTTAGTACCATATTCAAATATATTATATATAAATATATATCCCTATATATATCATTTTTTCGTTTTATATTTACAATAATGATATAGTAAAAATAAGGTTAGTGAAAGATTAAATAATTTATTTTTACAACTTTGATATTTTCTTATTATTAGCAGTAGTCGCCTTTGGTTCTGCTTGTGTTTTCTTAGCAGTCTTAGGGGCTGCTTGTGTTTTCTTAGCAGTCTTAGGGTCTGTTTGTGTTTTCTTAACAGTCTTAGGGGCTGCTTGTGTTTTCTTAGCACTCTTTGATTCCGCTTGTGTTTTCTTAGTAGTCTTAGGGACTGCTTGTGTTTTCTTAGCAGTCTTTGGTTCTGCTTGTGTTTTCTTAGTAGTCTTAGGGACTGCTTGTGTTTTCTTAGCAGTCTTTGGTTCTGCTTGTGTTTTCTTAGTAGTCTTAGGGACTGCTTGTGTTTTCTTAGCAGTCTTAGGGGCTGCTTGTGTTTTCTTAGCAGTCTTAGGGACTGCTTGTGTTTTCTTAGCAGTCTTAGGGGCTGCTTGTGTTTTCTTAGCACTCTTTGATTGTTGTTCTATTGATTTTAATTTAATAAACTCTTTTAGCCCAATGTATTCATTTTTATACTTAATATATTCTTTTTTAGTGCCTTTCTTTGTATATATACATCTTTCTTTTCCTAAAATTATTTTTTTATTTTCTTTTAATTTAATTGCTCCACCATTTAATCTGCCCATACCCATACTTTCATCTCCCGGTTCTTCTAATTCTATTTCATCTCCTAATTGTTTACCTCTTCTACCGCTTTTGCTGCCTTTGCGACCCAATGATTGTGTACTACATTCTACATCTATCATAGGATCACATTTATTAGAACATATTTCTGTACTGCATTCATCGCTAATATTTACATTTGTATTTGAATATTCTTCTGCATTTTTTT
>Ga0255106_1000281_pt1 | contig 12061 bp, 8 predicted proteins | sample Law_Cont_RepB_8h_FD_188453 | JGI IMG/M metagenome (GOLD analysis project Ga0255106, IMG submission 188453) | Freshwater microbial communities from St. Lawrence River, New York, United States - Law_Cont_RepB_8h | ecosystem: Environmental > Aquatic > Freshwater > River | place: USA: New York...
GGTTCCCTCGTTCAAGCGAGTAATGTGGTGGTCTCCAGTACCACCTCAACCGCTACCTCAACGACAGGTGCAATGGTGACGATTACGCAAATCGACCCAATTAATGTGCAATTTATCGTTGCAGAAAATAACATACCTCTACTGATGCAAAACGATATTGCAAACCTCAAAGTCTTGGTGACTGTTGGCAATAATCTCACACAGATTTATGAAGGAAAAGTAATTGTGGTGGATAACCAAGTCGATCCAGCTATTGGTGCTGTCCGCGTCAAGGCACAGATTCCTAATCAAAAACGCACCCTATTACCAGGTCAATTTGCACGGATTAAGCTAGAAGCAAATACTTTAAAAGACGCCATTGTGATTCCGTCGCAAGCGGTGGTGATTAATCCAAGAGGACGATTTGTTTATATTGTTGGTCAAGACGACAAAGTCAGTCTAAGGCCCATTAAGGTCACTTACGAATACCAAGGTAATGCAGCGATTACTGGGGTCGAGGTGGGTGAGCGTATTGTCCTCGAAGGTAAACAAAACTTAAGGCCAGGAGTCAAAATTAAGGAGTCCAAAGTGACTCCGTCGGCCAAACCCGCGACAGCAGAATCAAAGCCTACTGATGCAAAGCCCTCTGAAGCAAAACCCTCAGAGTCAAAACCCACTGAGAAAAAATGACGCTCTCTGAGCTATGTATCCGCCGGCCGGTCATGACCGTATTGCTATCGGTGGTTACGGTGGTAGCCGGTGCAATTGCGTACACGCGCATACCGGTAGCTGCGCTCCCCAGCTTTAATACACCGGTCATTTCAGTATCCGCTTCACTGCCTGGAGCATCGCCTGAGAATATGGCCTCCTCGGTAGCGCTTCCTCTAGAAAAAGAGTTTTCTACCATTGACGGCATTTCAGTGATTAGCTCAGTAAACTCTTTAGGTTCGACCAGTATCACCCTCGAATTTAATAACGATCGTGATATTGATAAAGCAGCGGTTGATGTACAAGCAGCACTCTTACGCGCTCAGCGACGTCTTCCGATCGAGATGACTGTACCGCCATCCTATCGCAAGGTTAACCCAGCCGATGCTCCGGTCTTAATTGTAGCGATGACCTCACCCTCCATGGATCTCTCGGAGCTTAATGACTATGCGGAGAACTTGATCTCGCCGACTCTCTCCACCATTAATGGCGTTGCGCAGGTTAATGTCTTTGGTATTAAACGCTATGCAATCCGTGTACAAGCTCGCCCCGATGCTCTGGCAGTCAATAACCTCACGATGGAAGATCTATCCATAGCAATCAACAAAGCAAACTCCAATACACCCTTGGGTGTTCTAGAGGGACCTCGTCAGCTCTTAACAATTTACGCCAATAAGCAATTAGTATCCGCTCAAGACTTTGCCAATATCATCGTTGCTCAGAAAAATGGTTTGCCCATTTATCTGCGGGACGTTGCCCAGGTCATTGAAAGCTACGAAAACGTTCGTACCTTAGCCACCACCAATGGTGAACGCTCGATTGCTATTGCCATTCAACGGCAGCCGAACGCCAACACGGTCAAGGTAGTCGATGCTGTAAAAGCAATGATTCCGCAGTTTGAGAAACAACTACCGGCATCCATCAAGTTAACCCTCATTAACGATCGCTCCAACTCAATTCGTGAGGCGATCCATGATGTTAATTTCACCCTAGGCTTAACCGTAGCGCTGGTAGTGCTGGTGATTTTTTTATTTCTCAAGCATATCTCTGCAACGATTATCCCGTCTCTGAGTCTCCCAATTTCCTTAATTGGGGCCTTCTTCTTGCTCTACTTTATGGGCTATAGCCTTGATAACATCTCATTACTCGGTATTACCCTTGCAGTTGGTTTAGTTGTCGATGACTCCATCGTCGTGCTGGAGAACATCGTGCGCTACGTCGATGAAGGTATGGACCCGCTCAAGGCGGCACTGAAAGGTAGTCGGGAGGTTGGCTTTACGATCATTTCGATTTCTCTATCCCTGGTAGCAGTCTTTATTCCACTCTTCTTTATGGAGGGGCCGATTGGTCTGCTATTTAGAGAATTCGCCGTCGTGGTCACTCTAGCTATTCTAGTTTCAGCAGTGGTATCACTCACATTGGTGCCGATGCTTTGCAGTCGCTTTCTGCCAAAACCAGGACAACACCCACCAGAGTTTGCAATTACCAAACAGTTTGATCGCTGGTTTAATTGGACTCAGAAAACCTACGTCCACTATTTAGACCAAGCCTTAGAAAAGCGGCAACGCGTTCTCTGGATCGCGATTGCTACTTTTGTGATTACGATCGCCATGTTTATTCTTACCCCTAAAGGCTTTTTTCCGGAGGAGGACATTGGTCAAATTACAGTCACTACCGAAGCCGATCAAGACATCTCGTTTAAGGCGATGTTGGAGTTGCAAGATAAGGCTGCTGAGATCGTAGCTAATGACCCTAATGTAGCGAACTTTGTATCTATCCTTGGTGGCGGTCTAAGTGCGGGCAGTAATACGGGTCGCTTCTTTATTGTTCTTAAGCCCCGTGGTGATCGTGAATCCATGAAGAAGGTCCTAGAGGGATTACGGATCAAGTTTAGAGATCTTCCCGGCCTTCAAGTCTTTATGCGTCCAGTGCAGAATTTGCAGCTTGGCGGTCGTGCAAGTAAAAGCCGTTATCAATTTACCTTGCAAAGTGTAGGTTTTGAGGGGGTCAATGAATGGTCCGAGAAACTACTCGAGAAATTACGCAGCGACCCGATCTTTCGTGATGTTACTAGCGATTCCCAATTAAAGGGTCTAAATGTTCAAATTGATATTAATCGTGAGAAAGCTGCTCAATCTGGCGTAACCATAGCCGATATAAGACAGGCTTTATACAATGCGTTTGGGCAGCGTCAGGTCTCGACTATCTACACCAGCGTCAATACGTATTACGTGATCTTAGAGACCGCCGAGGATCAACGCCAGTTTGAAACGGATCTTGCCAAAGTATTTGTGCGAGGACGCTCCACAAATCAACTCATACCGCTATCCAGCCTTGCTTCATTCAAACGCACTATTGGTCCCACTGCGGTCAACCATCAGGGCCAGATTCCTGCGGTGACCCTCTCCTTTAACTTGGCTCCAGATGCTCCCCTTGGTGATGCAACCGACAAGATTGAAAAATACGTTAAAGACATTCAATTACCCCCCTCCATCATTACTAGCTATGGCGGTGATGCTAAGGTATTTAAAGGCAATCAGGGTGGTCAATTTATCTTGATCATTGCCTCCCTACTGGTTATTTATATTCTGTTGGGCGTTCTCTATGAGAGCTATATCCATCCCATTACGATTTTGGCTGGTTTACCGTCTGCTGCAATTGGTGCGCTACTTTCACTTTGGATGTTTGGCATGGAGCTCACGATCATCGCCACGATTGGTATTTTGATGCTGATCGGCATTGTGAAGAAGAATGCCATCCTGATGATTGACTTTGCCTTGGATGCGCAACGCAATCAAAAAATGAGTCCTACCGAGGCAATTCGTTCGGCATGTATTCTGCGTTTCAGACCGATCATGATGACTACCTTGACAGCTATCGTAGGCGCCCTACCCATTGCCCTTGGCTTAGGTGCTGGTGCAGAGTTACGGCAACCTCTCGGGGTGAGCGTCGTTGGTGGATTAATCCTCTCTCAATTTGTTACTCTGTTTATTACACCGGTCATCTATCTCTATCTTGATCGTTGGTCTGGTAATGGCCCCCTTGAAATACCGCCTGAGATCCTGAAAGATACCTAGAGACTTTACAATACGGTATGCGTCAAATTATTCTAGATACAGAGACAACCGGACTTAATCCCGCAACGGGTGATCGTATTATTGAAATTGGTTGCATCGAACTGATCAACCGGCGCCAAACTGGTAAAACCCTTCATCACTACATTAATCCTGAACGCGATATCGCAGAAGGTGCATTTGCAGTGCATGGTCTCTCGCGTGAGTTTTTATCCGATAAACCTTTATTTGCAAACATTGTTGATGAGCTTACTGAATTCGTTAAAGATGCTGAGGTGATTATTCATAATGCGCCATTTGATCTGTCATTTCTCAATACTGAATATGCCTTACTAAAGCGACCCATCTTTACAGAGCATGTAGAGCAGATAGTGGATACCTTGATCGATGCAAGACGTATGTTCCCAGGAAAGCGTAACTCATTAGATGCTTTGTGTGAACGCTTTGCAATCAGCAATGAGCATCGTACTTTGCATGGCGCTCTTCTGGATGCCCAGTTATTGGCTGAGGTATACCTCGCTATGACCCGTGGTCAAGACGATCTGACGATAGATTTAATCGACTACAGCGTCACTGGAGTAAATGGTCTAGAGAGAATCCCTTTGCCGACCAATTTGGTTTATTTCAAGGCCGGCGATCTGGATTGTGAGGCGCATACAAAGGTCCTTGAAGATATTGGCAAGTCCAGTAAAAAGACCCCGGTTTGGGGTCTTTAAAACGTCGCACTTCTCACGCATTAAATCGCTGCAGCGATCGCCTTACCCAAATCCTCAGTACTCGCTTTGCCGCCAATATCAGGGGTTAATGGCGCATGCCCTGGTCCGGCCGATAACACTTTCTCAATAGCATTAAATACTGCTTGACCAGCCTCTGGATAACCAAGGTGATTGAGCATTAAAGCCGCACTCCAGATTTGTCCAATGGGGTTAGCAATCTTCTTGCCATAAATATCCGGAGCAGATCCATGAACGGGCTCAAACAGGGAAGGAAACTTACCTTCTGGATTAATACTGGCCGATGGCGCCACAGCAATCGTTCCGGTACAGGCTGGCCCTAAATCAGAAAGGATGTCGCCAAATAAATTAGAGGCAACCACGACGTCAAAACGATCGGGGTTCATCACAAATTGTGCGGTCAGGATATCAATGTGATATTTATCGGTACGTACATCGGCATAATTTTTTGCCATCGCTTCCACCCGCTCATCCCAATAGGGCATGGTAATCGCAATGCCGTTTGATTTCGTAGCAGAAGTTAAATGCTTTTTAGGGCGGCTTTGGGCTAGCTCATAAGCAAACTTCAATATACGATCAACACCATGGCGGGAGAAGACAGACTCTTGCACCACAATTTCACGATCGGTATCCGCGAACATCTTCCCGCCTACTGCGGAATACTCCCCTTCCGTGTTCTCGCGCACCACAAAGAAATCAATATCGCCAGGTTTGCGATTGGCAAGTGGGCATGGCACGCCTGGCAATAAACGTACTGGACGTAAATTAACGTATTGATCAAAGCCACGACGGAACTGAATCAAGCTGCCCCAGAGTGATAAATGGTCTGGCAAGATATTGGGCATACCAACAGCACCAAAGAAAATGGAGTCATACTTCATCAGAGTATCAAACCAATCGTCCGGCATCATCTTGCCGTACTTTTGATAATAATCACAGCTTGCAAAATCAAAGTGATCAAACTGAAACTGAATACCAAACTTCCGGGCAGCCGCCTCAAGAGCACGCACACCTTCTGGCATGACCTCTTTACCGATACCATCTCCTGGAATGACAGCAATTTTTGGGCTAACTATTTTTTTCTGAGTGTTCATTAGTGATGGTCTCTGTATATGGCTTAAGAATTTAATTTTACTAGCTGATGGCTCTGCGGATCTCACGATCGGCCTTTCGCTCTTTCTCTCTTGCCTCTTCATCGGTTTCTGCTGCAGGAATTGAAAGAGCAGCTTCTACCATACGGATATTGTCTTTTGGGCAAATGGGAGCGCCATAACTTGACCAGCGTTTCAGAAGAGTAACCTCAAAACCGCACTGTGGGCAGGTTGCCTTATTGCGACTCAAATTACTTGACCGTGGGGGTGGGAACACAATCGCTTGGTGGGGGTATGGCCCTAATTTTTGGCTGATGGTCATTAAGCGTATATTTAACTCCTCTGAGGCATGCGCCATGCGAGCCGGCCCCTCTAAACCAACGGATTGGCAAATCCCTTTGAAGTCTTCGCCATGGCCACTGTGACAATCATCCACTGCATGACATAACTCATGCACCAAGGTATCAAGTAGTGCTACTGGGTCATCTAATTTTGGTGAGATAAAGATCTCATTAACGCCACCACCTGATCGCTCACGAGGCCAACACTGGCCTAGGGTAGTCCGTGGGCTACTGGAGGCTGGAAAACCGCAGGACACTCGAACTGGCGGAATGGCATAGCCCGCCTTTGAAAAAATAGGCTCTAAGTGACGAACACCGTCTTGCAACCACGCTTCACGGGTTGTGTGGGGAGTTGTTGAATTAGGCATGATTTAAATTGAGGTATTCTTAAGAGAACTATTTGTAGATCAGTGAGCATAAACGCATTTCTAAAAGAGGAGTTCATTCTTTGAAAAATCTAGCCAACCTGAGCGCCAGCCAAGCAGCCAAAGCACTTGCTCAACGGGAGATTAAGGCAGAGCACTTGCTGCTAGACTGTCTCAACCAAATTGGTGTCCGCGAATCACACGTGCATGCATGGGTTAGTCTCGGTAAAGAACATGCTATCCGCACTGCCCAGGAGCTTGACCGTGGGGCCGTGCAAGGGATACTCCATGGTCTACCCATTGGCGTCAAAGATCTGTTTGATACTCATGACCTACCTACCTACTATGGCTCACCTATTTATGGCAATAATCATCCGGTGTGTGATGCAGTCTCAGTATCGCTAATGCGCGAAGCAGGTGCGATCATTCTAGGTAAAACAGTAACAACAGAATTTGCGAGTTTTAAGCCTGGTCCAACCAAAAATCCACGCAATCTTAACCATACACCTGGAGGCTCTTCGAGCGGCTCAGCCGCGGCCGTAGCGGACTGCATGGTCCCACTCGCAACAGGCAGCCAAACCGCTGCATCGATTATTCGGCCAGCAAGTTTTTGTGGTGTTGTTGGTTATAAACCGAGTTACGGCAAAATTAGTACTGGCGGGGTCAAGAGTTTATCGGTGACTTTAGACACACTTGGTGCATTCGGCCGCACGGTTTCAGATGTAGCGCTGGCAGTTGCTGCGATGTCTGCCGATCATGATCTTGCTAAAATCGATCCACTCGATCATAAGGTTCGCATTGGGATTTGTAAAACATCTGACTTTGCCATGGCCCAAGAAGAGACTATTGCAGCCCTTTCCTTGGCTAGTTTTGCCGCAAAACCCTTTGCAAAAAATGGTGTTCCCGATATTACTCTGCCGCACTCTTGTGACAAACTCAGTGAGATACAAACACAGATTATGTTATTTGAAATGGCCAAGAGCTTTACCTTCGAGAAACTCAATCATTTCGATCAGATTAGTGAAACGCTAAGCCTTATTCTGAAGCAAGGCGACCTCATCTCCTATTCGCAATATAGTGCATCAATCACGCAAACACAATTAGCACGCTCCGACCTGTATAGAGCTTTTGAAGATCAATACGATATATTGATTGCACCTAGTGCTATCGGTGAGGCGCCCAGCACAATCGACCAAACTGGGAATCCTATTTTTAGTCGCGGCTGGACCTTAACGGGTTTGCCCTGCATTAACCTAACCGTAACTACTGGCCCTCAGGGTTTGCCGGTGGGCGTAACTTTAGTGGCCGGACCAAGACGCGATCGCCTACTGCTCAGTGTGGCGTGCGCCTTGGCGCAAAACTTATCAGATCCGCTAGCGCTCAATCAAGCTTAATATTGGCTGTTCTAATCGCTTTTTGCATTAGTGCAATCTCTTTCTTGAGTAAAGCGTCTGTAGCCTGTGGATTGAGATAGCGCACCTCAATCCCTGCTGCATCAGCCCGTTGCTTGGCTTCGGGTAACTCGAGAGCTTTCTTAACATCCTGCGTTAATTTGTTCACGATCGCCGCAGGTGTTCCAGAGGGGGCATACAAAGCAACCCAAGACTCCAGTTCAAAACCGGGTAGACCCGCTTCAGCGACGGTTGGCACATTAGGCATCATCGGATGACGTGCCTTACCAGTTACCGCTAAAGCCTTTAATTTACCGGTTTGGACATGCCCCATGACAGAAGGTGGCGTAGTGATGAAGACCTGAACTTGCCCAGCCAATACGTCTTGGATGGCTTGGCCTGATCCCTTATAGGGAACATGCGTCAATTTAATACCAGTAGCTTGCTCAAAGATCTCCGTACCTATATGCGATACCGAACCGTTGCCCTGCGAGGCATAATTTAACTTACTCGGATTGGCTTTTGCATAGGCAATAAACTCTTTAAGAGTATTGGCTGGAACCGATGGATGAACTGCAATGACATTCATGGCAACTGTCAGCAATGCAATCGGCGTAAAGTCCTTAAACGGATCCCAACTTAATTTATCCATCAGCAATGGATTGGCAGCGTGGTAACCCGAGTAAGAGGCTAATAAGGTATAGCCATCAGGCTTACTCTTTGCCACGTACTGGTAAGCAATATTACCGCTTGCACCTTGGCGGTTATCAATGATGATCGATTGCCCAGTCACGCGATTAAGAGGCTCCGTTAATAAGCGAGCCGATGCATCCACCAATCCTCCGGGAGGAACAGGAACAACGATCGTAATGGGGCGATCTGGAAAGGTTTGGGCGTGTAAGGTGCCGGTTAGCGCTAATGCAAGAGCTGATAAGGCCAGCATTAATTGATGTTTAAGTGTTTGCATGAATCGTCTCCAAAAAAATTATGTTCATCATTATCGTAAATCTTAACGCTGTCCCATTTTGACATCAGCAAATACCGCCTGTGCCTCACGAGGTAGGCAGCGCCAGTATTGAGGGCTAGCAGATACATGTCCCTGCAATGCGGCCGCAGCCTCCCAGCCCCAGCGGGGTTTGTATAAAAAGGCTCGGGCCAAAGCAATTAAATCTGCTTCTTGGTTTTGCAAGATCTCCTCCGCTTGAAGTGGTTCGGTAATCAAGCCAACGGCCATCGTGGTCATGCCGGTTTTTTGTTTAATCTCTTTTGCAAATGGAACTTGATAGTTAGGCCCCAGCTTGATTTGCTGTTTAGGAGAAATGCCTCCCGATGACACATGAATGTAATCACAGCCTAATTGCTTTAATCTGAGCGTGAGCTCAACGGAGTCAGGAAGGCCCCAGCCATGCTCAAGCCAATCGGATGCCGAAAGCCGCACTCCCAATACACCGCCCCATTCTTTACGCACCGCTGAAAATAGTTCGAGCATAAAACGCATGCGGTTTTCTAAGGAGCCGCCATATTGATCCTGCCGTTGATTCGCAATGGGGGATAAAAACTGATGCAAAAGATAGCCGTGTGCTGCATGTAACTCAATGCCATCGATGCCTATTTTTTTTGCACGATGGGCCGACTCAACAAAGTTCTGAATAATGGCTTGCATTTCTGCTGTGCTGAGTTGATGGGGGGCGCGCTCACCCTCCAGCTGCGGAATCGCTGATGGCGCTTGGGTCTCCCAACCACCATTCTCAGATGGTAGGATCTGACCCCCTTGCCACGGGGCAGCACTTGAGGCCTTGCGTCCAGCGTGTGCCAACTGAATAAACACAGATGTTTGGGGTGCGAGTTTACGTGCGCGCACTAATTTATCTTCTAATGCAGTCTGAGTTTTTTGATCCCACAATCCCAAACAGTATGGCGTGATTCGGCCTTCAGGGCTTACTGCAGTAGCTTCGATCATGAAGAGTCCAGCGCCACTATTCAGTAAATTACCCCAATGCATTAAATGCCAATCGCTTGCCTCACCTTCATGAGCTGAGTACTGGCACATCGGGGCCACAACAACTCGATTGGGTAATCGGAGGGGACCTTGTGGGGATTGGAGTTGGTATTCCGAGAAAAGAAGGCTCATGGCGCAAATGACCAAAATTGGTTGAAAGGATTAAAATGATACCAACTGTTTCTTAACCCTTACTGCTAGCCAAGACAATCTAGGCCCAATTATCAATACGAGACATAATTACCATGAACGCTCCCCAAGCCTTTGAAATTAAAGAAGATATTGCGCACTACATCGGGGGCCACGTTGTATTGCCCCAAGGCACCCGTTTTGCTGATGTGCACAACCCTGCCAAGGGCTCGATAGCCCGTCGCGTTGCTCTCGCTAGCAAAGCCGATGTGGGTAAGGCTGTGGCTGCGGCACAAGCAGCCTTTCCTGCCTGGGGCAATACCTCGCCGCTCCGTCGCGCTCGTATTCTCTTTAAATATCTTGATCTATTAAACCGTCACCGCGATGAGCTTGCTGCGATCATCACCGCGGAGCATGGCAAAGTATTTACCGATGCTCAGGGCGAGGTCACCCGCGGCATTGAGATCCTTGAATTTGCAACTGCTATTCCAGAGCTCTTAAAGGGTGACTATACCGAGCAGGTCTCAACCGACATTGATAACTGGGTCATGCGTCAACCTTTAGGTGTTGTAGCAGGCATCACTCCCTTTAACTTTCCGGTCATGGTTCCCATGTGGATGTTTCCTGTGGCAATTGCCTGTGGCAACACCTTCATCCTCAAACCAAGCCCTACCGATCCTTCTGCCTCCTTGTTGCTTGCGCGCCTCTTGAAGGAGGCCGGATTGCCAGATGGCGTATTTAATGTAGTGCAAGGCGATAAAGAGGCTGTCGATGCATTGATTGAGCATCCCGATGTCAAAGCGATTAGCTTTGTGGGTTCTACCCCGATTGCTAATTACATTTATGAGCGTGGTGCTCATTTTGGTAAACGGGTGCAGGCCTTAGGTGGTGCCAAAAATCATATGGTGGTCATGCCCGATGCCGATATCGATAAAGCAGTGGATGCCTTAGTGGGTGCAGCCTACGGCTCCGCCGGCGAGCGTTGCATGGCCATCTCAGTGGCTGTTTTAGTCGGCGATGCGGCTGATAAGGTCATGCCTAAACTGATTGAGCGGACTAAAACACTAAAAGTAAAGAATGGTCTTGAGTTAGATGCGGAGATGGGCCCTATCGTTACACGTGCAGCCCTCGATCGCATCACAGGCTACATTGAAAAGGGAGTAGCGGGAGGCGCCAAACTACTGGTGGATGGCCGCGGGCTGAAGGTTCCCGGCTTTGATCAAGGGTTCTGGTTGGGCGGCACTCTTTTTGACGCCGTTACTCCTGACATGACCATTTACAAAGAAGAGATCTTTGGACCCGTGCTCTCCTGTGTGCGTGTGCCAAACTTCAGTGAAGCACTTGAGCTCGTAAATGCGCATGAGTTTGGTAATGGTGTTGCCTGCTTTACGAGTGACGGCAATATTGCTCGCGAGTTTGCTCGTCGCGTTCAAGTTGGCATGGTTGGCATTAATGTACCGATACCAGTGCCGATGGCTTGGCATGGGTTTGGTGGTTGGAAGCGTTCCTTGTTTGGGGATACTCACGCCTATGGCAAAGAAGGTGTGCGCTTTTATACCAAGCAAAAAAGTGTCATGCAACGTTGGCCCGAGAGCATCTCAAAAGGCGCCGAGTTTGTGATGCCGACCTCTAAGTAATTCAGGTTTGATACTAATTCTTGCGTGAAATAAACATCGCTGGAACCGTCAGGTTCCAGTAGATGGCTGCTGATCGAAATAAAAAGATTAGCAAGATGCAAGTAATGGATCCAAGTATTGCATATTCCGGGAAATAATTTAACAGTAAGACGTAGAGCATGCAACCGAGCGATACGGGGATTGCATAAAGCTCATAGGACATTAGTAAGGTTTTGCGACCAGCTAATACATCTCGGATCAATCCTCCTCCAATTGCGGTCACCAGTCCTAAGATGATTGCTGCTGCAGAGCCGCCAAAGTCATAATGCCAAGCCTTGTCAGCTCCCTGGATCGCAAATAAGGCGGCGCCTAGACCGTCAATATAGAGGATGGCTTTATATACCTGAGGTTGAGAAAGTGTCGACTCTGCATAGAAGGTCAAAATACTAGCAATCGCTGCAACCATAATATAGATGGGCGCATCGGCCCAAAATACTGGCACTCCCATAATCACATCCCGCATGGTTCCGCCGCCAATCGCAGTGATAATACCCAAAACCAGAACACCAAAAAGATCAACGCCCCGCTCTGAGATTGCTAGCACGCCTGTGATTGCAAATGCTGCGGAGACAAT
>Ga0255106_1000284_pt1 | contig 11935 bp, 7 predicted proteins | sample Law_Cont_RepB_8h_FD_188453 | JGI IMG/M metagenome (GOLD analysis project Ga0255106, IMG submission 188453) | Freshwater microbial communities from St. Lawrence River, New York, United States - Law_Cont_RepB_8h | ecosystem: Environmental > Aquatic > Freshwater > River | place: USA: New York...
TTGAACCTCGGTGTAAAGTCCCACCCACTTTCGGCTTCGGCCAACATGTGTCCCAATAGCCAAAGCCCCTTCCCCTGTTTTGGTTGGTTGGGTAGTTGGAAACTGTCTTGGTTTTGTTGGGCCAATAGGGAATCGAATCCATCGCCCAATCGACCCGAAAGGAATCGCCCAAAGCGCAGTAAAAAGGCGTCATTGGCATCGTGGCCGTACTGGTTGTATCCAAGCGAATGGGGTGCGAGTTTGCGCTCTGCGGTAGATAGTCCCAGAAATCGTTCACGCATCCACCAGCTGTGTTCCATTTCCAATGCGTTGAGTGCTCGGCGAAGCCAAACGGTGTCTTTGGTGGTGTTGTAAATGTCTGAAACCATCGCACCGAGCATGGGTGGCTGACTGCGGTTGGTCATTGAATAGCGATTGGCGTTGGGCACGTGTCCGAACTTTTCTACCAGCCAAATCAGGTTGTTACAGTTGTTGATGGCTTGCTGCAGTGCGGCCTGTTCATCGGGGGTGGATTCGCCGTTTCGCTGGGGGTGGGTGCCGTAGGCGATGAGACCGCGGTTGATAAAATAGCTGTCCCAGTAGTACATCTCCTGAAACATTTTGTTGCCCGCCAATGTGGGTGTGGAGTAGGGATGCGGCAATCCAATGAAGTCGGCAGAATCCTTGGTGAGGTGTCTCACGCTGCGTTTCCAATGGTTGCGGTAATGGGTGATTGGGTCGCTGCTATCTGCCTTCGTGAGGTCTTGGGCGAAGGTGTTTTCGGAGACGCCCAATAGCCAGAGGAAGGCGAGTGCCATCGTCGTGGATATCAATTTGCCTTTCCCTTGCTGCGCCATGGGTCAAAAATACGCGGGTTCTACCGCTTTTTCTCGGGGCGATTACAATTGTGCTGCGATGCCATCCCACAGGGCGATGCGGGCGCGGAGAGCTTCTTGTGCAGTGGCTGTGGCTTCGGCCCATTTTTGCGCATCATCGCCGCAAACATGAGAAAGCATCAACGCAGAAAGTCCTGCATGGTGGTCGCCATCGAGTTCGATGTGACGTTCCAGGTAATAGATAAAGGTGTTGAAGTTCTGTCCGTTCGCATTCAGTTCTTTGACCATCGCAAGGAACATGTCTGGAATCAGGTCTTCTCTGCCAAACGCAAATGCGGCGGCTACTTCATGCAGTCGGTCGCGACCGATGATTTCAAAGGTGCTGCTCACAAAACGCGCCGCGGCGGCAGGGGCATCGGCATGGGTCAAGGCTTCGGGAACCGATTTGCCTTCTTGAAGTGCTCCTACTACTTGGTTGATGCTCGTGTAAGATGCACCGGCTTCGTCCATGGCCCGTTTGTACAATTCGAAGTGGCTGATATGTCCGCCCGTTGGATCCTCATCGCTCTCTTCGCCCAAGACGATTTCGTTGATGAAAAATCGCAATTCGGCGGTTCCCACGGGGATCCAAGGCGATTGGGTGCAGGTGAGGTGGTGTTGGAGGTATTTAAGGAGCGACATGAAATCCCAGACCGCGTATACATGGTGTTCCATGAAGCGTTGGAGTTTTTCTTGGCTGTTGATTTTGTTGTATAAAGGGTGATTGGCGAGTTGGGTTCTAAGGTCTTGGATGTTGGCTTGTAAAGAGGCCAAATGGCTGTTATCAGTGGCTTGTGAAGTCATGTTGCAAAGGTAACAAGGCAAATGCAGTGGGGTTTTAGAGATTGTCGAAGTTTTTGTCATTTTTATCTCATCCTCCGTTTACCTTTTAATGGGATGGCGTATTAAGCCCGGATTTAACACAAAAAAACATGAAGAAAATGCACATTTCCGTTGAAAATCCATGCCATGAAGATTGGCAGAAAATGACACCCGAAACCCAAGGTAGATTTTGTGGCGCTTGCGAAAAAACGGTGGTTGATTTCAGTGAAATGAGTGATGCAGAAATTTTGCTGTATTTCTCAAAACCCAAAACAGAGAAAGTCTGTGGGCGGTTTCGTCCGGAGCAGTTATCGCCCAGTGGGGAAAGTGCCACGCCACTTTTGGCAGAAAACATAGTTAGCCATAAGATGCCCAATTATCCCGTTCAGCCAAGCAAGCAGCTGTTACATTTTGCTTATTTGTTGGTGATGGTTTTGGGTGTTGGCGTTTCGGCTTGCGGCGATGCGGGGATCAACGGTAAGGTGAAGGGACAAGTGCAAATGATTGATGTGGATACTTCAGGAGATGCGAAGCGCGGCGAGGCCAATGATACAGCGAAGCAATCGCCTGAAACGGTTAGGTTAATGGGCGATACAGTGGCTTACGTGGTGCCGAATGAAGAAGCGAAGCCGCCTCGCAATGAAGAGCCAAAGACCAAACCCGCGGTTCATATGCCGATGCGGCCCAAGCCCAGTTTTCCCGACGAATACATGACTGGACCTTATGAATATCCGCTAAAACCCGGGACTGCGAATGATACGTCGACAAGCAATAAGCCAATAAAGAATGTGCAACCTGTGCCGAAGTATATCAAAGGAAAGGTATCGCGTCCAATCATGGGAAAGCCCAAAATCATTCAGATTGCGCCTGATGAAGTACAAGATGTGAAGATCATGGGCGAATGTGTGATGCCCATGGATTACGAAAAACCCCAGGGTTAGGCGCTTGGTTTCTTGTTGGTTTTACCGGCCGTGGCATCAATCTGATTCATAGCCATCATTTCCTTGAGCGTTTTGTTCATGCCATCGGTAGACCCATCGAGGAAGATGACGTTGCCTTTGCCATCGGATGCGAAGTTTTTAATGGCTTCTGTCCACATGCTAAATAACAAGAACGATGAATCTAAATCTGCCTCTTTCATTTCGATGGCGGCGTCGCTCATACCTTTGGCCACTTCTTTTCTGAACAAGGCGATACCCTCACCGCGCATTTGCGCAGCGATTTTTTCGGCCTCGGCAGAGATTTTGATGGCATTTCCTTCGGCTTCAGCGGCTTTGGTTTTGGTGATCAACAGTGCCTGTCCTTCGTTTTCAGCGGCGGCTTTCAGATTCGATGAGGCCACAACTTGCGCCATGCTCTTGGTGATGACTTCGTCGAAGGTGATGTCGTTCAATTGCAAATCGATGAGGTGGTAGCCCCAAGATTCCAATACGGCATCGATGCCTTCTTTCACGGATTCTACGATTTCTTTGCGAAGGGCGAGGATTTCGGCCTGACGTTTGGTTGCTACAAATCCGCGGATCGATCCTTCGATGGTGCGGATGAGGGCGGTCATGAAATCGCGGTCATTCACGAATTTGAAGGCCACGTTTTTCAGAGTCTCTTCGCGGTTATCGAACACTGAATACAGCAACATCGCTTTGAAATAAACGTTGGCTTGGTCTTGGGTAATGGCTTGGAAATCCAATTCGATACTTCGGTTTTGAATGGATACTTTGCGATAAACTGCCTCGAGCAGGGGGATGCGGAAGTTTAATCCCGGATAAAGGATACGGCGATATTTTCCAAACATGGTGATGATGGCTACACTGCCTTGTTGCACGGTCATGATGGAGGATAGAACCACCAAAGCGGTCAGGCCGATGAAAATGTAATTGGTGAACATAGTGTATCAAAGATACATGAGTTGGCTCAACCATATTCGCGCAAACCATTTTTTTGCAATGTAGGGGTATTCCGAGTTGCGATTTTCGCAAAAAATAGTTGTGTGCAGTTGCGATTTTTGCAACTCGTTTTTGTAAATGGCGTTTATCTTTCGCCAGTGAAAACAAACTATTTTCGATTTCTTTCGCTGATCCTGGTTTTATGGACAAATGGCGTAGCTGCGAGTAACAAAGACACGGTACCGTCAAAAATAGTGCTAACCCAAGCACATTTGTTGGCGATTGCGCGACAAGGTGAAATTGCCCAGTTTGCCTTTGACGATGCCTTGTACCTTGATCAGAAATACAGGCCTTACACCATCATTTTGCATGAAAGTCAACTCATGAATGGGGATGAATTTGATGAAATGAATTATGATGGTTTGTTGTTTGCCGTTTGTGATTCAGGGGTGTTTTTGTGTTCTCGCAAAATGGATTTTCTTCGTTATTATCCCTATCAGGCAATTAAGCGGATAGAAAGCGGGATAATGACAAAGCGAGCAATAAAGCGAATTATTAGGTCTTCCGCAGCTATTGGGCTGGTGGTTGGTTCGGTGGCGGGGAGCGGTGGTATTTCGCCCATTAGCATAGTAGTTTTTGGAGGTTGGGGTGCGTTGGCTGGATCGTTTTATGGTGCGGTTTTGTCTGTCTATTACGTTGCAGGTAAATTTATTTATAACAAATTCAGCATCACAACATCAGCCTTAATTTCAGCAAGATTCGATAAGTGGATGGTATTTAGAAAGAAGACATCGGATCGGGGTGGTTACTTCAAAACCATTGACATTTCAAATTTTCCATTGGGGGATAGTACGCTGATTACGTTCCCGAAGGCTGAAAAAACTGAGCCGCGTCGGACGATTGTAACCATAGTTGACCCAAATTCCTTGTCCGTGTTGGAGGAGGCGAAAGCAGATACCGCAGTTTCAGCGGTCAGTGAGCATCGCGATAATCCTATGACTGATACAACGGTCAGGGTGGTGACGAGTCCTGCGATCGTCATGCCTGAAACCAAACAAACAGATTGGAGTCAATTCAAACTGGGTAATGGCTTGGCATCGGCTTGGATGTATACAGGATATCAAACAAGTGCTGTAAGGGTTGCTTATTTGGCGAAGCAGTTTGGTTGGATCCGACAAAGAACAATCACTGATGGCGATTTGGCCAAACTGAATACCCGCAGTGAGATTCAGTTTTTGGCAATGTGGATTACAACTGCGGCAGGGTATAACTTCCGAGAAGTGGTCCCATTCAATCAGGACCAAGTGAATTTTTTTCTACCCAAGGAACCCTATCTGGCAGAGACAATTTCTCACAATATGGTTATCGATCCCACGGTTCTCCTGGATTTGGACATAGAGAACCTTAAAGTACTTTTTGAAGCATTAAACAAACAGCCATAATTCGTATCTATTCGAAAGAAAATCCCATACAACCAATGAAAAACACCATCGTATTCAGCCTCTTAATCTCGATCTTCTCAACAAGCATCGCCCAAAATCTCACCATAGAAAATGTGCCGAGGGGTGGAGTGAATCAGCGGTTTCTGGATAGTATAGGTCAATTTGCGAAGGAATTGACTTTTCCATTAAAAATTGCCAGTTCAATTCCGGTGGTTCTTCCCAATTATTTTGCAATTAGAGAGGACGGAAAAACACATGGTGGTAAAAAAGACGTGTTGAGAGGGAAATTGTTTGCTGTTTCCGATTCAGGTGTGTTTCTTTATCGTTCAGATGAGGCGGAAGTTCATTACATTCCATTTTCAAAAATGGATTACCTCATGAAAGGAAAGCCAATCCGAAAGAGAATTGTGGGTAGGTGGACCGCCGATGTAGTTGGGTGGTCGATTGGCATTGCTGCGTTAGCTTGGGATGATTATTACATTGGAGGCCCGGGATCACTCGCGATAGGTGCTACGTTGGGTTTTTTTGCTGGCGGTGTTGAATCGCTTTTTTGGACGGCAGTTTATAGTATCAGGAAAAGGAATCCAAACATTCTATTTGCTATTCACGGAGACGCGGGAAATGGTTTGAAATTCCGAGCACAATTGAAAGAAAACCACTTGGGCGTTTGGGAAAAAGTGGATGCGAGTAATTTTACAAGCGGTTGGAACTGATCGTTGGTGATTGAGTTGTCGGGCTTTGGATAATGAATTACCTTTGTATTGATTTTATCCATATGTCACAAGATCCACACTGTCCCCAATGCAACTCGGAATATCCCTACCCTTCAGGCGATTTGTGGATTTGTCCTGAGTGCGCTCACGAATGGAGTTTGAGTGATGCTGCTGAATCGGATTCAGGTTTGGCTGTGAGAGATGCTAATGGAAATCTACTCCAAGATGGAGATTCTGTCACGGTCATCAAAGATTTACCCGTGAAAGGATTTTCCAAAGCAATCAAAGTAGGTACCAAAGTCACCAACATCCGTTTGGTGGAAGGCGATCACAACATCGATTGTAAAATCACTGGGTTTGGTGCAATGGCGCTAAAAAGTGAGTTTGTGAAAAAGGCGTAGTTCCTTGGCTTGGTTGATTTAGTTGTTGGCTTTGATGAACCGCAGGGTTTTTACCTCTGTGGAAGTTTCAATTTGGATTTGATATACACCCGCCGTTAATCCCTCAATGTTGATCGATTTTTCTTTTCCCGCCATCACCAATTGACCCGTTTGAGCGATGATTTTATATCCTAACAATGCAGAAGGAATGTCCAAATACAATACATTGTTGCTAGGGTTTGGATACAATCGCCAATCGCCCTGGGAAATGGTTTGAGTGTTCACCGAGCCACTGCTTCTCACCAATTGAAACTGCCAGAATCCAAGTCCATAGTTGATGACGGCTGTTAAACGGGTTGCTGTCAATGCAATTTGATAAGAGCGAGCATTGGGTACGGTGCTTCCGCTGCCCAATTCGCCTGTATTCGTTGCCTTGGGCAAGCCCAAGAACAAACCCTTGCCATCAAGGATCAATTGGCCGTTCAAACTGTCAATAGACCATTTGCCCACCAAACTACCGTCGTGAGGTGCTACTGGTGAACCACAACCTTCCTTGCCGGCGTTTTGCCATCCTTCGAGCCAGGTGTTGGTGCCCATCACATTTCGGAAACTGCCGTCTTTGTTGATTTGGTAAATGTCATCGAACAAACAAGATCGGGTGGCTACATCGCCTAGGCTGTTGCTCCACCAGGTGAGATTGGCTACGGTAGGACCTACTGCCAAAGATTTTGCCACGGGTTCTAACACCCAGTTGCCTGCCAACGAAAGGGCTGAAAAAGAAATGCTCGAGCTTGTGGTGCTATTGCCACTGTTGTCGGTGGCTTGCGCTTGCGCGGTGTAATTGCCGATGCCTACTTGCATCCTGTATTCATAGGGGGCGGTGGTGTCTATTGAAACCGAATCGCCATTGATCATGAATTTGACCTGTTTGATGCTGCCGTCCAAATCTTCGGCAGAAGCCTGAACGAGAACCCACTGGTTTTCGATGAGGGTAGCTCCTGAAATGGGGTTGTTGATGGTGATTTCGGGCGCGATGTTGCCGCCGTCTTGGACAAAAATGAAGGCCTCGTTGTAGTCGCTATTCACGCTGTCGCTCACAGTCAATCGCACTTTGTAAACCCCTTTCTGAATATTTTTGAATGTGGGTTTGGGTTCGGTAGCGTTTTTGATGAGGAGTTTTGTCGGACCGTAAATCTGTGTCCACTGGTACTTCAAATACCCCAAAGAACCTGCGGTGCTTTTGCTGCCATCGCATTGAGCGCTATCTGCGGTACTGGGGTAGGAGACGTTGCCGCCGGCTTTGGCAATGGGCAGGGCTTTTGGCAATGGCGCGGTTCGGGTGAACTGTGCTTTGCTGACATTCATGCCGCCATCGTCGAAACTGAATTTAAGGATGCGCCTGCCTTGTGTCATGGGCAAATTTTTGATATTCACTGCGCCGAAGGTTTCCCATTTGCCGGTGCTCGGGAAAGTGACGTTGCTTGCAAGCAGTTTATCGTCTAACCACATGGAGAATTTTCCGCCGGTTCCTGCATTGCCATTGGCGTATCGCAAAGAACAATCGTACAAGCCGTCTTGCTGCACATTTACGGTGTATTCGGTCCATTCGCCCGCGTCAATCCAGGTTAAAATGGCGCCTTCTTGGGCATCGTTGCTTACGTCGGCCGCTTCAATGGTTCTGAAATTTCCGAGGTTGTTTGGGCTGAAGTCGATGTAGGCGATTCCTTGTCCAGATCCACCTTCGAATTGATCAAACAAACCACTTTGTATGTTCCCTGGAATGGAGGCGGCGGCTTTGTTGTAGGGGATTTGCTCGCCCACAATGAGGGTGAATAAATTGCTATTTGCTCGGGCATCGCCCTTGAAGATTTTGGCGTAAAAAGTGTATTTCCCGGCATTCAAAGCACTGGTTTCTAGGTTCCATGGCTGGCTAGTGATCGTTTTTAATCGCTTCGAGCCTTGCATCCAATGAATGGAGTCGGGTAGTACGTTGAGGGTATCGAAATAGATGTTGGCCACGCTGCCTTTGTACAATTGGGCGAAGTCGCTGCTGATATGGGCCTGGATATCGCTGTCGAGACTGGTCTTTAATTTGCGCGGTGGCACTGTGAAAATGTATCCATCCGAATAGGTCACCTTCAGGGTGTCGTTGCCATTGTTCTTTGCCGCATAAATGGTTTTATTGCCTTTGGTGAATGCCACGGCCAGCGGATGATTGGCGGTGATGCTCGGGTTCAATCGACCGAGTGCGTTGAGTGAGTGCAACCAATGGTAGGTTTGGGCATCCGAAATGCCGAATTTGAGGTTGCGATTGGGGTTGCTGTTGTACAACTCGATGGCCTTCGCTGGGTTCGTAAAGGCCAAAAACTCCCAATACACATCGTGCCACAGGTTGTCGTTGGCTTGGTTGGTCAAAATGCCTGTATTTTTCGCCATCTCCTTCCATAAACGGGTGGCGTAGGTGGTGTCGTGCGCCAAATAAAAGGATCCGCCGTGAATGGGATACAATTCGATGCCGTATGATGCGGCGATGTCGTTCGTCCAAAATGTGCCATTGTCGTATGAGTTGCCCCAAACCCTCGAAACGAGCGCATATTGCTGTGTTTTGGCAAAATTGCGCTGCTTGATATCGAACCAATACTCTTCGATGGCCGACTGTTCGGTGCAATACAAGTAGATGCCTAGGTCGCGAATGGATTTGTTTTGGGTGATATCGCCCCAGTGAATGAGCGATGAGTTGAACTGCATGCTCTCGGAGGTGGATTCTTGGTCGTTTCCTTGTGGGAAGGTGGCAAATCCATTGGCCCAACAATGCCCTGTGTAGGGATTGAAGTTGCGTAAATGCGGAAACAGATCGTCTTTGCGATTGGTAGAGGCCGCGTCGCGAACCAATAAATTCACCATATCGCCATACGATTTGGCCCAACCCGGTTCAAATTCTTCCAAAAACGCCGCCGCATGGATGAAGTAACCCCAGTGAAAATGGTGGTCGTTGATGTTGTTGTCTTGCCCATGTCCCGCCGGATAACCCAGCATGGCCGACCACGTTTTGTTGTAGTGGAAGAGGAATGCCACTTCGCCGGGGTTGTGGGTGAGCCAATTTTCTAGCCTTGATTTGATCGTTTTGTGGATGCGCATCACCGAAGCGTCTTCTCCCATTTCATGGGCGATGCGGGCGGTTTGGATGAGGCGATTCATTACCTGTCCTTCGTTGTAAGAGTCTGTCCATGTAGCCAATCCCTCGTATTCCAACGCATTGATTTTTTGTTGGAGTTTGGCTGGGTCGAAACCATCGCTCAGATAATCTACATATGGCAGGGTGGGAAGGATGCCTTTGAAGGTCTGAGAAACGCTGAAATTCTTGCGGGCTAGCATCTTCATAGTGCCTCGGATGCTGCTGTAATTGTAGGAGAGGAAGTCGCTGGCGGCGAGGGTGCTGCGCGACCAATGATGGGGCAGTAATCCAACCAATGGAAGAGAGTCTTTGCCCTCGTGTACTTTGGTTTGAATGGTAAAATCGGTGGTTACGGTGCTGTTTTTTTCGTTGTATTGAAAAGCGGCCAGGGTGTTGATTGGTTCTACGTAAGCATATCTCTGAAAGGAATCGGCGAGTGCGCTGAGCTGTGTGCTGTTTTGGGGTAGCATGAGCATCGACCAGTGGTTTTTGCCATTGAGTTTGGACGTATAGGTAGTTCCGTTTTTTGTCCAACTACTGCCTTTGGGCGCATAAACAACAAAATCGGCGCCGTTGTAGGCATTTTCGATGATGATTTTCTCGTTGGCGATGGTGGCTGTGCCGCTGTTGATCTTGATGGAGGCTTCATCGGCACTGTCTTTTTGGTAGTATAGGAATGGCATGCCCATGCCCACAGTGGTTTGGAATCGATGTCCGCCACTTTTCCATTCGATGGTAATCAGCCAGTCGCTGTAGTGAGAAATATAGGGTGCGTTGTGATTGAGCGATGTTACTCCGGTGGTGATGGGTTCGATGTCGGAGATGACGCCCCAGGGAATATAGGAGGTGACTAATCCGGCATTCACCGTTTTGAGGGTGAGTGGGTAGTTGAAAAGGTTGTCGCAGTGAGCATTTTTAACTTTTGCCGACCACCAGTCATTGGTGGGGACGGGTTTTTTTTTGAGTGAATCGATGAGATAGGGGGTGCCGGATGGGTATCCATTTCTACCTGCTACATCTGTGCCGGGGAAGGTGTTGGTATAGCTGCCGCTGCCCACTTTGATGGTTTGAGCGTGCGATGCTGTGATAAAGATAACGCCGAAAATTGCGGCCAAAATGATTCGTGAAAAGCGTGGTTGAGTTTTCAAAAGCAGGGTGGACCCTTTGGGTATAAAACGAAGGTAGGATATTATTGTAAAAATTACAATAATTAGGATTTGAAATAATTACTTGGTGCTGTGTTACAGAATTTGTAAAATTTTGGTGTAGTTAAATGAATATCAATACTTTGTAGCGTTTCTGGTGGACTTGAGAGGTGCTTTGGAAAAGTCCACCGAATAACGCACCTCGCTTAGGGGTAAATAAGTGGTCCCAGGGGATTTGCTAACCCAATGCCCGCTCCTTCGTCGCACGGTTCATTTTCTGTTTCACTCGCTTGTTCGCTGCGCGAATAGATTCGTTAAACAAAAAATGCCCCGGCTGGGGCATTGGGTTGCAGAGAGGAAGGGATTCGAACCTATTTTCTCTTATTTTATCGAATATGTTCTAGAACGTAGTGTTAAAAGGTATTTGTGGATCTGAATGGTGTGCTCAGGTAAGGTTTAAGTGAAGTTAAATAAAGAATTTCCGACAACATTTCCGACAACAAATGGATTTTGATTAAATTCGTTTCCAAGTAATAGGATGGCGAAATTCAATTTAAATCTCCGAAGTGCGGATTCTCACGAGGAAACACCAATACACCTTGTGGTTCGATGGCAAAATCAAAGAATTGTCGTCAATACTGGGTATTCAGTAATCCCGAAATTTTGGGATGTGAATAATCAACGACTTTATACCAAGCCGAGTATGGAGCGAAAGGATTTGAACATGAAACTTAATTCGATGCTGTCGAAAATTGTATCTGATGCTGAATGTCTCTTTGTTGATTTCGAATCCATCAATAAACGGAGACCTTCAAAAGAAGAATTTCAACGCATTTTGCAGAATTTGATTAGACCTCAGAACACCAAACCTTTGAAAAGTGAAAGTCTGTTTGAGTTCATTGAGCAATTTCTCCAAGAAATGAGAAATGGCGTGAATCCTAAGACTGGTAAATTCTATGCTCCGAAAACACCAGAGACTTATCGGATTTGCTTGGATAAGTTGAAAGACTTTGGGGTGAAGGCAAAACGAAAAATTGATTTCGATGATATCAATTTGGAATTCTATGATGACTTCGTCGCATACTTGTCAGAGTGCGGGTACAAAAGAAATTATATTGGCAAGCAAATTCGGACTCTCAAGACTTTTTTGAATGAGGCAATGGAGAGAGGATTGACAAAAAACGTCGCTCACAAGAGTAGGCGATTTACTGCCCCTAGCGAGCAGGTGTCGAATATTTACCTCAGTATCACCGAACTTGACGAATTATTCGCTTTGGATTTGACATCTCAACCAAGATTGGAAAATGTGAGAGATTTATTTGTCTTTGGATGTTACACTGGTTTGAGATTTTCTGATTTTACAAGGGTAAAATCGCAAGACATAGATTTGGAAGAGAAATTGATTGAGATTCAGACTCAGAAAACAAAAGAGATGGTTGCCATACCGATCTATCCAATAACGGAACAGATTATTGCCAAATACAAGGATAAAACTCAAAACAGCTTGCCGACACCCATATC
>Ga0255106_1000285_pt1 | contig 11918 bp, 11 predicted proteins | sample Law_Cont_RepB_8h_FD_188453 | JGI IMG/M metagenome (GOLD analysis project Ga0255106, IMG submission 188453) | Freshwater microbial communities from St. Lawrence River, New York, United States - Law_Cont_RepB_8h | ecosystem: Environmental > Aquatic > Freshwater > River | place: USA: New York...
TTGGTAGTTCTTCTGGTGCACCTTCAGCAACAGAACATGGTCCTTATAGACATAAAAAGACTTTCAATATTTGGGAAAATGCTGTTATGGATATATTTGCTGATACTAGATTCTCACCAGTATTTGTAAAAGAAACTGTTTTAGACGACGGCGCCGGAAATGTTAGAGAAGGAGCTGGTGTTGCTTTAAGACAACTTATGTTAGATTTATTGGATGGTGATGAACTTTATAAATCGGGTAGTAGTGGTGATTCTGCGGGAGCTCAAAAGAAGGCTATTGAGAAATACTTTGGTGAAACAGCAACAACTTTCTTTGAAACTAACTCAGACGTTCAGTTGGGTATGGTTGATAAGAAAACTGGAAAAAATGATATGGAAATCAATAGTGAAGTTGCAAATTCTATAACTATTTCTAATTTACAATTTGCGAAGTTAAGCTCTGTTACAAATGATGATGTCATAAAAGAAAGTAAATTTAGATTTACTACTTTACAAATGAATGGTAAAGATAAAGATGGTAAAATAGTTCGTTGGTATCTTTTTGTTAATGAGATGGCAAATGATAAATATTATGTTATGATGTCTAAGACAATGGCTTGGTTTAAAAACATGATACAAAGTGAACATCCATCTAATCAGATAAGTAAAGGAGATTCCGATGTAACTCCTGAGTTGAGAGATAGATTAGGAAGTGGTCCATATCCTATTATTCATACAGTTATGACTAAGAAGACTTTAGAAAGTATTGCAAATAATAGAGCTAAAACAATTGAGGTAAAAGGTATAATAAAAGTAGAAGACAAGCCTAAGACTATTACAGAAAACATAACAATAATTAATATAAATTGGTTGGTTCTTAGAGAAATGGAAGATAATAAATTGAAGAGTCAAAGTATTCTTAAATTGGATTCTAAAGAAGGTGTTGCAAATTCTTTAAAAAGTATTAAACCTTCATTTATAAATTACAGAGAGCTTGTTGATAAAAAATATGATGAGGGAAAATTTACCCCAATTGTGAATAAACTGACATGAGATATCTAAGAAAATATGATTTTTTTAAAGAAGTATTAAATATATCTACTACGGATAAACCTGATGAGAAATTAGCAAAACAAAGTGCTAATGATGTTGAGGCGGATTTAAAAGAGTATAACTCAAAGAAACCTCAAATTGACCAACTTTATAATTCTACAAAGAATAATTTAGAAATAGAGCAACAGTTGAAAACAATACTTCCTGAAGAAGAGAATAAAAATCAGTTTTTAGTCGATTATTTAAGAATTTGTAGAATTCAAAATGAAATTGAGACTGCTAATAGTGATAGAGTTTTGGCTCAGGCTAATAAGTCAACTCTTACCGGTGAAAAGGATTTGAAAGAACTTACTGATAAAATTTCAAACTTCGATAAAATTTTAGCAGAAAAGTCTAAAGAGATGAAGGATTTGATGACGAGTCACAAAAATAAAATGATTGAAGTAGGAAACGAGCTTAAAAAAGATACTCAAGAAATTCAAAGTAAAAAGTAAAAAAAGAAAAAAACCTGTTTTTTCTTTTTTATATATACTATAAATTAAAAAAAATATAAACAATATGGCAATTCAAATTGGAAAATACAAGAGACCAGGAATCTTCTTAGAAGAGTTTGACAAGTCTGTAATCACAAGCCCAGTAGTTGAAGGTATTACAAACCTTGTTATTGGTGTTTCAAGAAAAGGGCCTGTTAATACGCCGATTAGAATAACTACAACTAGTGAGTTGGAGTCTATTTTCGGACAATTAGATAGAGGATTAGAAAGAAAGGGTTCATTCTTTCATAGAACAGTTTCTAAAATGGTGGAAACTGCTCCAGTTTTCGCTATGAACCTTTTAGTAACTGATGATACATTAGATGTTATTGAGTATCAATCTCTATCATCTTCTGCAGCTTCAAGTAATGATATTGAAAGAGAGGGTCCTTATAGAAGATTCTTTGATACTACAGGTTTCTGGAAAAGAGACACCGATTCTTTTATTAATCTTACTAAAAATTCATCAGGTTATTCTGAGAGAGCATTTAATATTACTAACCTTTCGGATAGATATGTTTCTGTTTTCATCTTTAAGTCTACTTTAACTGGTTTTGACAGAACTCTTTTAGAATATTATGGTTCTATTGAGAAATTACCTTCATATGTAAACGCTTTAGATTACGCTTCTGATTATCTTGTTGATGTTGTTATTATCGCAGGTGATTGGTCTAATTATCAAGAGTTAGCAATTGACCCAAGATGGAGTAATTACTTTAGTGCATCTGGTCTTAGAAAAGCTCAAGTTAGAAACTTTGCAGATGATAGAAATATTACAACATTAGCATACTACGAAGGATTGTCATTAATCCCATATTTTAGAGACCTTAACGGTAGAAATATTTTTATTGAAACTACTATTAACAGAGATACTGATAGAACAGGTGTGTTCTGTGCATTTAACAATGATGTAGTTGAAACTGATTACTACAATGGTGTATTAGACTTATTGGGTAATACAATTGCTGATGGTGGTGAAAATGAAATTAACTTCTTATCATATAAAGAAACAATTACTGAAGATGTTAAGATTGTTTCAACACCTCTTGACTTACCGGGTAACGTAACTGCAATGTTAGGTGATTTAGGTCCATCATATGGTTCTTACTCGTATCATTCACAAGATACACACGCTTATGGATTTGACTTGGGTGGTGTCAATAACTTTTCAGAAACTCTATTGACTACTGGTTTAGTTGAAAATCCTGAAAGAACTGCTTGGTTTGGTGAAGGTTCGGTTTACAACGTGGATTTAGTTTCTAACACACCTGCTATCGTTACAGCTACAACATCTATTAGTGTGACATACGGAGCTGGTCCAGGTGCATATGGTGTGATTGGTGATACTCTTATTCCTATCGCAGCAACTGCTACTTTAATTATGAATGCTGGAAGTTATCCTTTTAGTGCAACTCTAGCAACTTACTCATCAGCTTTTGTTTTAGATACAACTGGAGAGATTTCTGTTGTTAATAGTTTGTCTGTTGGTGTTAATCCAGCGGTTGGTGCTACTGATATCGTTTTAGGATATATTGACTTAGGAGTTGCTTCTCAGTCTTTCGTTTCTCCTTTATCTTTCTCAGTTGAAGATGTAACAGTTGAAACTACTGGATATATTGAACATGAATTTGGAACTTACTCAACTAGTGATTACTACATTTCTGAAGTTACTGCTGGATCTGGTGTAATTAAAATTGAATTCCCTGGAACAAATGATACACCATCTGTTACAAATTACAAACAATGGAGAAAATTCAAAATGTTTAACAGATTGGTTAATCTAATTGATAGTCCTAACAGAAATAGAATGTCATTGGTATTAAATCCAGTTACATATGAAAAATACAGTTTTGAAAATATTACAATTTCTAATATTGTTCAAAGTTCGGTTTTAAATAAATCATTTAACTTAACTACTGGATTGACAACAGCTCAGTTAGCTGACATCTTAAATGGTTATTTAGTAATCTATACTGAAGATAATGAATTTATCTTAGGTTCTGAGGGTGTTCAGACTAAATCAGATATGGCTGATATCAATAATAACAGTGATTCTATTGGTGTTGTTGGTAAATACTCAACATTCTACACTAAAAACTATGATGGTCAAATTAATACAAAAGATTACTTCTTTAGTAACCGATTATTCTTAGACGCATCTGGAGCATCATCTAGTGTTCCAAATTTACTTAATACAACAGTTGATGTTTTATTCGTAGATGGTGAAGAAGCAACAAATGGTGGAAACACTCAATCTTGGGCTGGTTATGATTATATCATTTTCAGATCAGATGTTGCATTCTGGGATCTTGAAATTAACTTAGCGACATTTGAACAAGTTTATTTCCCTGATTCTACATTAAATACGGGTTCGTTTACAATTAATAGTAATGAAGTAACTGCTTTTAATGGTAAAACTCCACAACAAATCGCTGGTCTTTTAGGATATGGTAATGGTTCAGGTGCTTCTGAGTATTACGCTTACACAGTAGCTGAAGAAGTTGTTTATGAGTCACTTACAGAAGTATCAAGAATGTATGATTATCTTGTTAGACATTATTTGAGAATGTATGTAGATAATGATGCTACATTATATGTTGAATTTAAAGATTCTGATTTAGCAACTGACGTTGATGTTGCGGCTTTAGCAAACAACACTTTCTATGTTAAATCTGAAAAATCAAATTTCAAACAAACAGTAGAGATTGAAATTCCATCTGGATATGTTCAAGTTCCAAATAAAGTTTTGATTAACGGATCTAGATATTCAGAAGTAAAAGTTGGTGATTTCTTAGAAGCTTACTACGATGCTACCACATTACAAACTGGTCAATATCCAAGAAAACTTACAAGAATCTTGTCTAAAAGACAATACTCTGGTGATGCTTCTTTAACTGAAGTTACTTGTGATTCAAGAATCGCTACAAGATTCTCTGGAGGACAACTTCAAACACAAAGATACTCAACTGTTGACCAATATGCTACGACTTATAAGGTTCTTTCTCTTAAAGGATTTAGAATCAGAAATGCTTCTTTACCTGATGGAACTGAAGCTAGACAAAACTCTGTTTTGAACTTAGTTGCTAAAGGAACTCCATTGTTTAAATCATTGACTAACAAAGAAGCAATTGACTTTAGATATTTAGTTGACGCATTTGGTTTAGGTCTTGCAGAAAAGAGTAAACAACAATTACTTGATATCTGTGGTGATAGATTAGACGCATTTGGATTCATTAATATGCCATCTGCGAGAATGTTTAAAAACTCTTCTTCACCAACATTCGTAAACACAGAAGGTGTGTTACAAATGGAATATGTTTCTAAAGGTGGTGACCCTGAAAGTAATCCAGCATTCCTTTACTCATTTGGAGAAGGAGCAGGAACAACTTGTGTGGGTTATTTCTTCCCTTATGTAAACATTAATGATAATGGTAGACCATTGGATCATCCACCAGCACCATTTGTTGCGACTACTTATATGGCTAAACATATTTCAAATGTTGGAAATGTTACTCCTTGGACAATCGCGGCGGGTGTTACAAATGGTAGAATTACTGGAATCAACTCAATTGAACAAGATTTCACACCAGAGGATATCGAATATTTGAATCAAGCACAAATTAATCCACTAGTATTCAAAAGAAATAGAGGATTCATTATCGAAACTGAGAACACAGCTCAAACACTTGTTAAGTCAGCTCTTTCTTACATTCACGTAAGAGAAGTTCTAATCGAACTTGAAAGAGAATTATCAAGAATGTTGTTAGACTTCCAATGGAAATTTAACACAGCTGATATCAGATCAGATATTAAATTAAGAGCAGATGTTATCTGTGAAACTTATGTAAGTAAGAATGGTTTATATAACTACTTCAATAAAATGGATGAGGAAAACAACACTCCTGAGATTATTGACAACCAAATTGGTGTTCTTGATACATATGTTGAACCGATTAAAGGTATGGGTATCATCGTAAACAATGTAACAATTCTTAGAACAGGAGCTATCGCAGCTGGTGGATTCATCAACGGATAATCTTTAAGAAAAATAATTTAAAAACCCTCGACCTAAAAAGTTGAGGGTTTTTTTATTTAAATCAAACTTTTTAGTGAATTTAGATTATAATAGAGGAGATAATATATGTAATATATAAAAAAAATAATCTAAATTATATGTCAAATAAAAATAATGAAATGTCGGAAGAGGATTACCTAAAAAGACATTTACAAGACTTAGACCAAGGTCAAAAAGAAGCTTCTGGTGATATTCCTTTTGTGGAGAACCCACAGGTGAATAGAACAAGTGACTTACAATATTTCAATATGGATATCAGAGAGTTACCTTGTGGTCAATTCTATCCTACAGGAACACTATTTATGGTTCGACCAGCACAAGTTAGAGAAATTCAATCTTATGCAATGGTAGATGATAATAATTTCTATGATATTGTTGAAAAAATGAATGATATGCTTCAAGCATGTGTTCGTATTAAATATCCTGATGGGAAAATAGGTTCTTATTTAGAGATTAAAGACCAAGACAGATTATTTTTAATTTTCTTAATTAGAGAGTTGACATTCCAACAAGGAAATGCGTTAGCTGTTACTGTTAAGTGTGGTTGTGGTCAGGAGTTGAAAGTTGAATTAGTAAGAAATAACTTTGTTTTCCATGAAATGGATGAGAAATTAGAAAAATATTTTAATATCGGAACAAAAACATATCAGTTTAAAACTATAAATGGTAAATTCTTTGATTTGACTCCACCAAATATCGGACTTCAAAAATCTTTCACTGATTATATCATTCGAGAAAATCAAGATAAGAAAACTCCAAACTTAGCCTTTTTGAAAATTATTCCTTTCTTAATGGCTGGAAGAACTTCAATTACTATTGATGGTGTTAAGTCAAAAGTAAAAGAGTTTGAAGAAATGGATGATATTTCTTTCCAGTTCCTTAATGCAGCTGTTGGAAAGATGACTATTGGTATTTCTGAATTAAAATCAACTTGTGAGTGCGGTGAGGAGGTCCGCACAGATATGCAATTTCCCAACGGAGCCGCAGGTATTTTCGTTGTTCCAGATGCCTTTGACGCATATATTAAAGAATAAGTTATTACTTCAAAAACACTGGAGATTACAAGAATCTGCAATTGATATGTGGCCATTCTTTTTATTAGAAGAGAACATCAAACTTGTTAATGAACTTGCCGAGGAAGAAGATAACTCTCGTAAGAAACAAGAAGGTGAACAATCTAAAGGAATGCCAAACTACGATGGTATGATGAAAAATATGAGTACTCCTAATCTTGGAAACTTTAGTATGCCAAGCTTCTAATTACAAACATTATAAAACAAAAAAACCCATCAAAATTTTTGATGGGTTTTTTATTTGTATTATTATTAATATCCAGAAACCAATGGTGGTTCGATTCTGAAACTTTGGTCGATATACTCATCAATAAAGTAGTCAGCTACGAAGTCTAATGTAACGTTTTCAATAATAGCGTTAGAACTCCAGTCTAAAGAGTATCCACCAATTTTCTTTAATTGTACGTTTTGGAAAGTTACTCTTCTTAAAACTACACCTTTTTTATCATGTTGGTTAACAATAACTGTTCCGATGATGTCAGATTTATAGTGAAGTGCACCATTTTGAGAGTTAAATACTAAATCATACCATGCTTTCATTGTATTCCAAGTCTCCATAGAACCAGCTTGATTCACGTTTACTTGCATTGGAATAGAAAATGCTACATCCGTTTTTGTGGGAGGAGCCATGAATAATCTTGTAGAGTATTTAAATCTCTGAGTTTTTTCTGCAACGTCAAATTCAGTTAAGTTCAAGTCGATTTTAGTTGCGTTTTGTAGCAATAAGATAGGGTCTCTTCCCTGTGCTTGTAGGATAACTGGTAAGATAAAAGTTATCTCAAACAGGTTTAGGTAAGCTACTTCATCAGGTAGAGTTCCTGGTCCACCCGGTGATCCGGCATTTGTCACTTGTGTAAAATGTGGTAGTGGCATATTTTTTTAATTATTTTTTGTACTTTATATATTTTTCATGGTTTTGTCTCTAAGCCATTTTACTTCAAATATGTTGTAAATTTTGCCTTTTCCACTTTTTGATTTTAATAGATAATTTATGGATTGTAATTATAGATACTGTGGTAAGGAAATAAAATATGGTAGACCTGATAGAAAGTTTTGTAATAAGAATTGTAAATCAAAAGAAAAGTCAATTATAAAAGAATTAAATGCTTTAAACAGAAAAAGTAAAAAAAGTAAAGACTTTATACTTAAATCGGAAATTAAACATAACAATAAGTATAATTATGACTTAGTCCTTTATGAAAACTGTAGAACCAAAATAAAGATAATATGTCCTATTCATGAAATATTTGAGCAAACACCAGACGCTCACTTATATTCGGGTAGTGGTTGTCAGAAATGTGCTAGGGAAGCTAGAAGAAAAACTCAAATAAACGAACAAAGTGATTAGTAAAACTATTTTGTGTTTTTAGACTATAAATATTAAGTAAAAAAGTATATTATAATATGGCAAAAATTTACCTAATAGGTGATACACACATTGGATTGGGTTATCCTAATTCAGTTGATAAGTGGTATAAAGTTCACAGAGAATACTTTCAAGATTTTCTTATTCCAACTCTGAAAAAAAGAATTCAACCTGGAGACATCATAGTTCATTTAGGTGACTTATTTGATAATAGAAATGTTATTCCAATTAATCTTCTTAATTATGGAATGGATGTGGTTGAAGAGATATCAAAGATAGCTCCTCTTCATATCATTATTGGAAATCACGACCTTTGGTCTAAATCAGCTTCAGAAATTAATTCAATTAGACCTTTTAGATACATTCCTAATGTTACTATCTATGATAAAGTAACTAAAATTGAATGGAATGGTAAGAAAATTCTAATGATGCCTTATATTGAAAAGAGAATCGAGCAAATAAAAAGCATTGATGAAAATAGAGATTGTGATTATTTGTTCTGTCACTCTGATCTAAATGGTTGTAGAATGCACCTTACTTCAGTTGCTCATAAAAACTCTGATAAAATTGATATTGAAAACTTTTCAGCATTCAAAGGAGTTTACTCAGGTCATATACATTTAGTTCAGACTAATAAAAACTTTACTTTTGTTGGTTCGATTTTTCAAATGGATAGAAATGATTATGGTGACCAAAAAGGAATTTTTGTTATAAATACTGATGATAACAGCGAAGATTTTATTCCAAATAAAGTTTCACCTGTATTTAAAAAAGTAAGAGTTACTGATGAGGATGGTGTTCAAACACTTGAAGCATTAAAAGATTCTAAAGATTATATTGATATTGCTATATCTAATAATTTACTTATATCTAATAGAAAATTAAGAAGAAAGTTGGAAGTTATCTTAGAAAAGAGTAATTTTGCTTCTGTTGAATATATTGACGATATTACAAAAGAGTTACAAGATGATGAACTCAATGAGTCAATTGAAATAGATGAAGAAACTATGGATATTTCAATTTCATTAGATTATGAAGATTATGTTAAAGAGTATATTCTAAAACAAAAATATGATAATGATAAATTCAAATCTGGAGTTATTTCAGAATTTGATGAAATAATTAAGATTTATAAAGATAACTATAACGCACAAAACGATTAAAATGGACCCTATTGAAGTGTATAACAGATGTTTATCTGAAAAACCGTATTCTAAGGAGCTTAAAATATATTCTAAAAGATATTTACAACGAGTTGTTCAAGAGCTTGTTATTATTGAAGAGTATGAAAAATGTATAGAATTGAATAAATTTATTGAAAATAGATTTATTTTACCAGTTTTGTTAGATTGATTTTTAAATCACCACTTCCTTTTATTAGTCTGTGATAAACACCCATTGGTATAAGAACTTTATCTATTACTTTAGGTAGTTCGTTATCTATTTGAATCATCCAATCTGTATCACCAATAGATTCAACAATACGACTTTCACGATCTCTGTGCCACATAAACTCTCCAGAATCAGTATCTTGACTGAACTCTCTGATAAATTCATTATCACTTAATTTAGTTTCTTGAAATGGCAACATTAACTTACTATTTGTTTATATCTTTCTTTGAATTTATCAATTTTACCTAACCAATTATCTTTCACATCACAGTCTTCCACATATTCTTTGACTCTTGGTTCAACATATAATAAAAGTTCTCTTATTTGCCCCATCAGTGCTGATAGCAACTTAGGATTACTGTATAATAAACCAATATCATCAATTATTTGAGTATAGGTTTTCCCATTTATAAGAGGTTCTCTAAGTCTTTTCATCATATCGGTTAATTCATTAGTTGCTTTTTGATCAACTCCTCTTTTAGTTATTTGTGAGAAGCCCATCGTTATTAACATGCCAAAATCAAGCAGAAAGTCAGTGATGAATTTTCTGTTAGCAGATTCAAATATTTGATATGTTTTTAAGTATTTCATTCTATTATTTCTGGTAATATTTTAGATAGGAAGTCTTTTATAAAATCAACCATCTCATTTTTATATATTGGTATATATTTTAATGGATAAGTATAATATTTATTCAAGTGATTTATAGATATTTCTTTACTTCCTTCCCAAAAAGGATTTAATATGTAGTCACCAATCTTAAGATGTTCACCAGACATTTCTTCTATAATCTCAAATTCATATATTTTAGAATTTAATTCTATTTGGTCAATATTCATCTTTTTTATTTCTGAAAAGAACATTCTATTAGCATCTGAAATGATATCTGATTTAGGATAAATATGCTTTTTATATTCTGGAGAATTAAATCTATCGTAGGAAACATCTCCAATGTAAGTTTCACCATTTATGATTCTGAGAGTTCTATCCTCAATATTGTCTGATGTTATTTTATTCAATCTATTTTTTTCAGAGTCACTTAAAGAATCTATTCCTTTTTTAGATATTTTATCCAAAAGTGAGTCCACATAATCATCTTCTTCGGACGATTCAAATAATTGATATGTTTTTAAGTGTTTCATTAAACTATATATAAAAATACTCAGGATAATTATCTGACTTTAATCTATATCTCATAATTTGCCTATCTACACCCGACCCTTCAACAGCTTTTGATATAGATTCATATTCTTTTCCCAAAATTGAAACTCTTTTCATTTTGGGCTCACCGGTCTCCTTTAATTCAACTTCTTTATTTAGATAAATACAATCTGGATAAGACTTAGAGTTTAATCGCCAAGTTATATAATCATTTGTTTTATTTAGAATCTTTGATGCTTCTGTTATTGATTCATATTCTTTTCCCTTAATTGATATTCTTTCTTTCTTTGATAAGTGTGGATCAATTTCAATAAATTTATTATACTTTATATTTAGATCATTATCTTTGAATAGATAGTTTTTGAAGTGAGATGATTTTAATCTTGAACGTATTAAGGATCTATCTATATTGAGAATATTCGCAGCCTCTGATATTGAGTCATATTGAGTGTTGTCTATTAAGATTTTTATTTGTAAATTTTTAACATTTTCACGATTTATTAAGCATCTTTTATTTTTAAAATACTCAATAATCTTCAATTCAACATCTTGACCAATAAATCTATAAAATTCTCCTCTATTTGAGAAAAATCTATTTGGTATTTTACTCATATAATTTATTATTGACTTAATATCAGAACTTTTAACCCAATTGGATATTTTTTGAAACTCACCATCTCGATTTATTTTTAGTTTACCAAAAATATATCTTAAATTTTCACCAAAAAAATTATAAAAACCTTCAGCATTCCTTAAAAAGTTATGTGATACTCTTTTTTTAATAATTTTAAGTTCATCTTTATATTCATTTAGTCTACCAAGATCTATTTCACTTTTTATGAATTCACATCTATTTTTAAAGTTTTTATTATATTCAATCCACTTCTCTTTCTGCTTTTGTTTTACTTCTATTGATAATATATTTTTGTGAATATTGTTTTTAAGTTTTTCTTTATATTCATCAGCTTTATCTTTACCAAAAGCTTCTTCATAAGTCTTACCAGTCTTAGGGTTATTTTTAGATATCCTCTCTCTTATTAAATCCAAATCTGGGTGATTTGATAAGGTATCACCACCATCACCTCCTTTTGAAATATTATATCCTATTTCCCTATAAGTAGAATTGTATTGTTCTATCCAATAAATCTCTTTCTCAGAAAGTTCATTATAACCATCGGTTTCGTCAATAACTTCTTTAACGAAGTTATCTTTTCCATATTTTTCAAAGGCTCTATTAATAAGTAGACCAGATCCAAAATAATTTGGATCTGATATAGTATCTTTACC
>Ga0255106_1000288_pt1 | contig 11867 bp, 9 predicted proteins | sample Law_Cont_RepB_8h_FD_188453 | JGI IMG/M metagenome (GOLD analysis project Ga0255106, IMG submission 188453) | Freshwater microbial communities from St. Lawrence River, New York, United States - Law_Cont_RepB_8h | ecosystem: Environmental > Aquatic > Freshwater > River | place: USA: New York...
GGGAAGAGAAATTGTTTGAATTACCTATCAAGTAAAAACATTTAAGCCCTATATTTGCAGCCCTAAATGGACCTCTTGGCGAGGTAGCTCAGTTGGTTAGAGCACAGGATTCATAACCCTGAGGTCACGAGTTCAAATCTCGTTCTCGCTACATGAAAATCAAGGACTTACGTTAAATCGTGGGTCCTTTGTTGTGTCATGAAAACTCACTTTTTATCTTGAAACACTTGCTATCATTGGGTTTTATTGCGTGAGGTTTTTGTTATTTCTTACCAAACACAAGATCCTTTAATGCTGATATTTTAACAGTGGTTAATACCTATGGCACTAAATATTTTAATACCTTTGCGCTGTAAAGACATGCAAAAGAAGATAATTATATTATTGTTATTGATAATCGGAGTAAATCTCTACTCTAATAATTTGTATGCATGCGACAAGCCGCACAAGTCAACTAAAGCAACGTCTTTTTTAAAACTGACCAAGACTAAAGCCAAGTCTGATTGTTGCAAATCTCATAATAAGGATTCAGATCAAGATTGTACTAAAAAATGTACTAATCACAACTGTGCTTGTACGTCTATTAGTTTAAATAATTATATCTGCAAAAAGGAAGTCGTTATAGAGAATGCACTTTATTTTACTACTCAAAGGAAGTATAATTTCTTTAAACCTTCCTTTTATAGCGATGTCCATGTTTCAATTTGGCATCCTCCTAAAATAGCATAAGCTATATTTCTCCTTAGTCAGGTTATATAACTTGAAAATTTATTTTACTAAAAAACTTAATAATATGAAAAAACTATTATCTATAACTTTATTGTTATTTATAACAACAATTGCAAATTCACAAATTATCAGAGCTGAATTAACGGCAACTGGACTTACTTGCTCTATGTGTTCAAAAGCAACCTATAATCAGTTGATATCAATAGCGGAAGTAGAAAAGGTTGAACCAGATTTAAACAATACTACCTTCATTATTCATTTTAAAAGTAATACCCCTGTTACCATTAGTAATCTAAAAAAGAAAGTGGAAGATGCTGGATTTGCAGTTGGCGAATTAGTCGTTTTATTTAAACTTGACAAACAAGTAGCAGAAAATAATACCTCATTCTTATTAGATAACAATACATACACATTTATGGATACTAAATCTAGCACCTTAAGTGGCGAAGTGAAATTAAAAATACTAGACAAGGGATTTGTAGTTGACAAAGAGTACAAGAAATTTTTAAAGATGACAAAACAATATCCATCGTACGTTAATACTAATAAAAATACTTACCATATTAAAACATTATAGTTTGAAAAAGATTCTAATTATTACTTTACTTTTTATAAATGTGTCCACGTATTCACAGGAATTATTTGTAATGACTGAGCCTGCTAGTAATATGCCTGCAAAGTCATTTGGAATAAGAAATATGAATGCTTTTATGTTTGAGGCGGATGGTAAGTTAAACTATCACAATATGCCAGAAATTATGTGGGGCATCAATAAAAAATGGATGATACATGCCCAGGGGTTTATAAGTAACCGCCAAGAGGGAGGTTTTGAAACAGAAGGTGGTAGTTTGTATGCTAAATATCGTTTCTTTAGTGAGGACAATTTAAAAAGTCATTTCAGAATGGCGTTATATGGTCGATACAGTCTTAATAAAGCAGATATTCACCAACAAGAGCTTGAAACAATGGGCCATAACACTGGTTATGAGGCTGGATTTATAGCCACTCAATTATTGCATAAAGTTGCTATTAGTTCATCACTGAGTTATGAAAGAGCATTAGATAATAACCCAAACTATAAGTTTCCAATAACAGAAAGTAATAGTGCAATGAACTATACTTTGTCTGTAGGCAAATTGATGCTCCCTAAGGTGTATACAAGCTACAAACAAGTTAATGTCAATTTGATGTTAGAATTACTTGGACAACGACTAAATGAAAATCAAAAATCTTATTTAGATATAGCCCCTTCTGTACAATTTATAATAAACAGTCAGGCTAGAATAGATTTAGCTTACAGACAAGAACTTTATTCCACAATGATTCGTACAGCGCCAAACGGAGTAATACTTAAACTTGAGTATACATTCTTTAATGCTTTCAAATAATATTATGAAAAAACTATTACTAGGCTTATTGTTGTTGACTATCTTTAACACTATAAATGCACAAGACACCACCAAGAAAAAATTAGTATTCAACCCAAAGAATCCTACTTATGAAGTTGAGGCTACATGTGGAACTTGTATGTTTAAAATGGAAGGCAAGGGCTGCCTTTTAGCGATTAAATTTAAAGGTAAAAATTACTTTGTAGACGGAACTGGTTTAGATGATCATGGTGACGCACATGATGCCGAGGGATTTTGCAATGCAATCAAGAAAGCAAAAGTGCAAGGAAAAGTTGTTAAGGATAGATTTGAAGTCTCTTATTTTGAGTTAATCAAGAAGTAATTTGTAAGAATAACACTGTGTCATGAAAACACCCCCCTGAATTTGACTGAAATCGGTTGATTTCGGTTTTGTGAAAACATAACCCATTACAAATCAACGCCTTCATTTTCTCAAAAAATCTTCATAACCCTGAGGTCCCGGGTTCAAATCCCGGTCTCGCTACATGAAAATCAAGGACTTACGTTAAATCGTGGGTCCTTTGTTGTTTCTGCGTGAGGTTTGCGTGAGGTTTTTGAAAAAAAGAGACCCCATTTAATTTATGAGGGTTTCGGTGGTATTCCATACCTTATATTATCTTTAAATTTTCACACCCTCCCCGGTATTAACATATGGTTGAAGTTTTATATTTAGGTAGTATTTTTTGTGCATTATTATCAGTATTTCTTTTACTATTTAAGGAGAATGCTTATAAATCCTATGCAAATTATTTATTGTCAACTTATTTTATATTTTCAATTGCATGTATTGGGGTATACTTATTAGTATTTACCGGATTAATTAATAAAGTACCGTACTTATATAAGGCGTCTGGGCCATTAAATTATTTGACGCCAATTTTGTCATACTTATATGTTAGGGCTGTTTTATATAATGAGAAAAGGTTTACCTATAAGGATTTACCTCATCTAATTCCTTTTCTAATTTTATTTGTTTCCTATATACCATATTATATACTACCCATTGCTGAAAAAGCCATTATTGTAAAGTCGATAGTTAATGATATGAGTAAGGCAGATAAATATAATTTTGGGTTTATTCCAGAAAAATTATTTTTTATATTTATTCCAATACAAACAACTTTTTATGTAATTCTTCAGTGGCGATTATTATTTCAATATAAAAAAAGTAACAAACAAATTGAAGTTCAAAATCAACTTAATATTGTAATTAAATGGATTAAAATATTTACTTCATCTTCAACAGTTTTTGTAGTAGGTTATTTCATATTAATAATTCTAGCTTTAAATGTTCCCAGTTTTTTTTATACCCCAGCTGGAATGATAATTCCTGGTTTATGCTTGTCAATTAGCTTTTTTATTATAAGTAGTTATTTGTTAATTAACCCTTATGCATTAACGGGGCTGCCTTTTATTAAGTATAAGGAAATTGAATCTGATCTATTAAATAATATAAGGGACGAAGTACCATTTATAGAAACTAATTATTCAAAAGAAATTAAGTTGATTGACGACTATTTTATCCAAAAGAAACCTTTTCTTAAGCAAGGCTTAAATATAAGCATAGTAGCGGTTGAATTAAATATACCAGTTCGCGATTTGTCTTATATTATAAATAATTATTATACTGTAAGGTTCAATGACTTTGTAAATAAGTATAGAGTTGAATATATTTTGAGTAAGGTTGGCATGGCTCAATTAGACATATACACTTTGGAAGCACTTTCTAAAGAAGCGGGTTTCTCGCATAAGAGCTCATTTTATAGAGCCTTCAAGAAAATACATAATGTTGCTCCATTAGAGTATCTACAGAATTAATCGATTCACTTCTTGTTTTACTATTTATTATTAGGTTATAATCTAGTTTTTAGTCTCCATTTCACTACTTGCGACTACTTTAAGTGACTTCGAGTTCAAAGTAGTCTTCCACATCTCTATTTTCATACTTGTTATTCCTGGGGGGGAATTACATATTACATAAATGGTTGATTCGTTTCAACCATTTATGTAATATAATCTACTCAATATATTGATTATAATTTTAATATGAATAGAGGTATTTTTTATTTTATTTTGGCTTTTTCAGCCTTAAGTTATACAAAAACCTATGGTCAAAAAATGGGTAATGTAGATTCACTTACTAATAAACAAAAGGATAAGCTTTATTTAAAACAACCTGGTGCTGAAGCTGTCCAAAAGTTCAAAAAGAGCTTCACGGCATCCTGGAACAAAACCTTTATCAATTTTACCGATAACAGCATTTATTTATTGGCGGGGATGAACTTCTCCAATCAGGCAATTACAGCTGCTGGGTTTAATTCAAGCTTTAACTACAATATTTCAGATAAAAGCACGGCTGGTTTCAAACCAGGATATTTTGCTGGTTTTAGGGTGGATGGTTTATATAAAGATAAACGCAACTACTCCTTTCAGGTGAGTTTAAATAAAATAGCTACTGCTAATAACTACAAGGATGCTAAAAGCTTGACTCCATTTTTAGGCAGCTTTTCCAACTTTAAAGCCGATGATCAGTTTTTAAATCTGAGCATGGCAATGCATTACAAAAAACTGTTGGCTATCAGCGATACGAGTAAATTCAAATTTTACTTTGTGCTTGGTCCTAGTTTGGATACGCGCTTGTCAAAACAAAGTGCTGATAACTTAGTTAATAAAAACTATACAAGGTTTTTACTAAGAGGTGATGTGGGATTTGAGTTTGAAAACAAAAACTTTTATACCCTGTTTTTGCATTACAAGCAAGGGCTTACCTCCTTTACCAAATCACCGATCAAAACCAATATCAACAGCTTTGAATTGGGTATGATGATTAAGGCAATTGATTTATTTTAAAAGTTAAAACCATCCTCAAAACGTAACACAACATGAAAAAATATTTATTATATAGTTTGCTTACAGCTTCCACATTCATGGGTGCTTGCTCCAAGGATACATCATTAGCCGAAACGAACCTTGCACAAAAAATGATTCAGGACAAATCTTGGTTTTTAGATTACAGCCAAACAGGAACGCTTACTAAAACTTATGTTGGTCAAGCTACCTACTATATCAATTTTTTGAAAAACCTGACTACACAGGATTCCGACGGATTAAATGGTACTTATAGTGTTGAAAAAGTAAGTGGCCAATTACAAATTCATGTGCAAGCAACAACCAGTAATGGCAACCCTATTGAATACATCTATGATATTGTTTCCGTTGGCGCTGAAAATCTAATATTATCCTATACCCTTAGTGGTAAAACAACCCAACTGTATTACACAAGTAAAAGATAATCTGATAAAAATGCTAAAACACTTCCTAAGAACTATAGCTATTGCAAATTTGATGGTGCTTGGTATCATGCCCACAAAGCTACAAGCACAATCATCTGCTAATTTTATGATGAGCAGCATGGGTAGTATCCCAGGCGCTTCCAATACAGGCATGGCTATACAGTTTAATAGCATCGCCACTTGTTTAAATGTACAAAACGGGGTGGCTGTTTTAAATGGCGTTAGAGGCAGTGGTCAGTTTGCCATTAACTGCGAAGTCAGTTTAAAAATAAACAGCTTAGGTATTAAGCTTTACCCCAATCCGGTAAACATAACGACCAAAGTAAAATTTATTAGTACCCCACCATTAACTGAAACCTTTAACTTATCCGTTTGGACAACTGAAGGTGCATTGCTATCCACCAGAAAAGAATCAGGCTATAATTTATTCCAAGGAATCAACCTGGATGTGAGTGCACTTGGATCTGGAACTTATGTGTTAAAAATTGAATCCGAAAATTATGTTGATGCTTTAAAGTTTATTAAAGCCAATTAAAAATATAAAATACAGTAAACAAGTATTATCAAAATCTTATCTAGAATCACCACTTATGATGCAATCAATTAAATTTAGTGTAACCCTTAGCGTCATATTTGTATTATGCAATATGATAACTCCAAAGTTATTTGCACAAACGACAAGTAATGGTATCTTTTTTCAAGCAATAGCTAGAGATAATTTTTCCAATCCAGCTAAGGATCGTAAAATTTATGTTCAATCAAGTATTATACAAACTACAGCGACTGGAACCAAAGTATTAACAGAGGAATACCAAACAACAACCGATGTGACTGGGGTATTTACTATTAGCATTGGACAAGGTACAAGGATAGGCGGTACTGCAAATAATTTAACTGGGATTGATTGGGCAAATGGTCCTTATTATTTAAACTTAAAGGTTGCCATCACGCCAGTTGCGCCTACAACAAGTTGGAATTATAAAAATGAATGGATCGATTTAGGATCCACACCTTTTGGAGTAGTACCTTATGCTTTGTATGCGGGAACCGCTAATGGCTTGGATGGTAAGTTAAGTATTAAAGACACGACAAGCATGTTGGCCATATATGCAAAAGCACAAGCAGTGAAATCATTGGAATCAACAGTGAATACTAAAGTAGGAGTCACTGATACTGCAGCTATGTTGGCGCCATACAGAAAAATGGTGAATGAAATAATTGCATCTAACATTACATCATTAACTGCAGATGCTATTAATGCAGCATTGAATAGCAAAGTAAATATAGCGGATAGCAATAAAATGTATGTTACCCCGTCGCTTTTAGCCGCAAGAGCTTTTGATCCTACAAGTATAAATAATAGTTTGGCTTTAAAAGCAAACTCATCAGACGTGAATACATCTTTAGCATTGAAAGCAAACGCATCAGATATATCAACAAGTTTAGGGTTGAAAGCAAATGCAGCTGACGTAACTACAAGCTTAGCTAGTAAAGTGGATAAAGTAACTGGGAAAGAATTATCTACGAATGATTATACTACTGCAGAAAAAACAAAATTAGCTGCTATTTCAGGAACTAATACAGGAGATCAAGACTTAAGTGCATATGCAACAACAGCAAATGTTACTACCTCACTTGCGTTGAAAGCAAACGCATCAGATATATCAACAAGTTTAGGGTTGAAAGCAAATGCAGCTGACGTAACTACAAGCTTAGCTAGTAAAGTGGATAAAGTAACTGGAAAAGAATTATCTACGAATGATTATACTACTGCAGAAAAAACAAAACTTGCTGCTGTTTCAGGAACTAATACAGGAGATCAAGACTTAAGTGCATATGCAACAACAGCAAATGTTACTACCTCACTTGCGTTGAAAGCAAACGCATCAGATATATCAACAAGTTTAGCACTAAAGGAAAATATATCAAATAAATCTACAGCTGTTGATTTAGGTGGAACAACTCCAAGTGATATTTTATTTCCGACACAAAAGGCAGTAAAAGATTATGTAGCTGCAAATAACTCAGGAGGAGGCGTTGCAGATGGTGGAATTACTACAATTAAACTTGCTGATGGTGCAGTAACAGATGAGAAGATTAATACAGTGAGTGGATCAAAAGTAATTGGAAATATAACAGGCAATGCTGCAACAGCAACCCTTGCAGCAACTGCAACATCAGCGGGGAATATAACAGCCACTAGTAATACGACATTAACATCATTATCTAGTTTAACAGGAGTAGGAACTATAACAACTGGAACCTGGAGTGGAACTGCAGTAGCAATTGCGAAAGGAGGAACGGGATTAACTGCAACGGGAACTGATGGACAAATATTAACTTCCACGAATACAGGAACCTTAACATGGACAACAGCGACTGCTGCTAAATTTACAAATGATGTAACTATAAAATTATCTGGTTCTAAATCTTTGGGGAAATATGCAAATGGCGCAACTATTCCAACGGCAGGTAAAACATTAGATCAATTTTTATTAGACCTAGTACAAGAAACTGTTGCTCCAACTTATACTGCACCAACCGTTTCAATTAGTTCAACTCAAAGCGGCTCTTATGAAATTGGAACAAATATAAATGTAACATTATCCAATACGTTTACTCAAAATAATGGAGGATCTGCCACTGGTACAACCTATTATAAAAATAGCGTGTCTTTAGGAACAGGAGTAAGTACTAACAATCATGGAGTACTTTCGACTAGCATTAGTTATTCTGTGACGGTTACTTATGGGGCTGGTACTACAATACTCAATAATAATTTAGGCACCCCAGATGCTACTGGGCAAATTCCGGCGGGTAGTAAAAGTAGTAGTTTAACTATTTCTCCTTTCGCATATAAATATTGGGGCAGTAGTGTTTCTAATGCAATCGATGATGCTACTTTAAGAGCTGGTACCAATGAAAATTCTGGTAAGGCTAAGTCTAGTTTTACTATTCCTATTTCGGGATCAAAATATATTTTTTATGCTTACCCGGCATCATTAGGAGTACTAAGTTCTATTTCTGTAGGAGGGTTTGACAGCTTTGATACATTTACTAAAACTACTCGAGATGTAACTAACGCTAGTGGATATACGCAATCATATAATATTTATATATCAAATAATAGGTTTACAGTTGATGTAAGTAATATCATAATAAATTAATAAAAATGAATTCAAGAAAAATAATTTTATTGATAATTGTATTTCAATTATTCTATTTTTTAGCCAATGCTCAAATAAAATTAATTGGTAATATTACCACCAATGGTATTGCAGAGTACCCAACTCATATAGATAGTTTAAGTAAGGGAGGGTATATGAGTATGCCAACGATAGCACTAAGAGATGCAATCCCAGCTTTAAGAAGAAAATATGGTATGTTGGTATTTGTGCAAGCCGATGGTGTTATTTATAAATTAAATGCGGCTACATTAGCTAATGCAGACTGGGTAGCTTTATCATTTGGTGCAACAACTAATGTTGATGCTGGAACTTTATCAGGTACAACTTTAAATGCAACAGTAACAGGTTCAAGTTTAACAAGTGTAGGCACTATTACTAGTGGCGTATGGAGCGCAACAACAATAGATGTGGCACATGGAGGAACTGGATTATCTGCAATAGGATCCGCTAATCAAGTATTAACATCTACAGGTAGTGGAACTTTAACCTGGACAACTGCATCAGTGCCTACTGATGCATCAACATCAGTAAAAGGTATTATTCAATTAGCAGGTGATTTAGGCGGAACACCAAGTTCACCAACTGTGAATACTATAGGCGGTGTAAATTCTTCTACTATAAGTTCAAACAATGCATTAGTTACAGCAGCGACAAATAACAACACAAATAGTGCAATAGTAAAAAGAGATGAATCTGGTAATTTTTCTGCAGGAACAATAACAGGAAATCTTACTGGTAATGCAACAACAGCAGGAAATATAACTGCAACAAGTAATACAACATTAACTTCTTTATCAAATTTAAATACGGTTGGAACTATTACTAGTGGTGTATGGAGTGGAACAACGATAGATGCAGCACATGGAGGAACTGGAGCAACAACTAAATCAGCAGGTTTTGATGCACTTTCGCCAATGACAACATCAGGAGATATTATTTATGGTGGAACGAGTGGAAATGGGACTAGATTAGGAAAAGGTTCCGATGGTCAATTATTAACATTAACTAGTGGGGTACCATCATGGGCAAATAGTTCAAGTATTCCTTACACAGGAGCAACAGGAGCTGTTAATTTAGGTGCATATGACTTAAAAGTAAATCAATTAACAGTAGGGAGAGGCGGAGGAGCCGTAGGCTCAAGCACAGCAATTGGATATTATGCATTGTTTAACAACACCTCAGGAACTGAAAACACAGCAATTGGATATTATGCACTTCTTAACAACACCTTTGGAAGATATAACACAGCAATTGGGAATGGCGCACTGTCATACAATACCTCAGGAACTGATAACACAGCACTTGGATATCGTGCACTTTATCAAAACACCACAGGTAATTATAACATAGCAATTGGAAATGCTGCACTGTCTTGGAACATCACAGGTACTTATAACACAGCAATTGGAAATGCTGCACTTAGATTAAACACAGGAGCTAATAACACAGCAAGTGGGAATGGTGCACTTTCAGTCAACACCACAGGAAATTATAATACAGCAATTGGTGTTCGTGCACTGTCGTACAACGCCACAGGAAATTATAACACAGCAATTGGGGTTGGTGCAGATGTTTCTGTTGATGGATTAACCAATGCTACTGCCATCGGTAATGGTGCAATAGTAGCTGCAAGTAATAGCATTCAGTTAGGAAATGGAAATGTTACCAATGTGAAAACCAGTGGTACAATAACTGCGGGTGCGGTTACTTATCCTAATACTCATGGAACAAATGGACAAGTTTTAAGTACTACAGGAAGTGGAACATTAGCCTGGACAACAACATCTGCGCCTACTGGTGCATCAACATCAGCACAAGGTATTATTCAATTAGCAGGTGATTTAGGTGGAACAGCAAGTTCACCAACTGTGAATACTATAGGCGGTGTATATTCTTCTACTATTTCAAATTTTGATACAAGAATTACTGGTAATACAAATAGTATAACCAGTAACACAGCTGATATTATAAGTTTAAATAGTAATTTAAATAATAAGCAAAATATTTTAACAGCTGGGTCGGGAATTATAATAAGTCCTGGTAATGGTGAGGTGGTCGGGGATATTATCTCAATTTCAACAATTGAGTCTTCTAAATTAATTGGTACAGATATTGAAACTGTTGGAACCATCACTAGTGGTGTATGGAGCGGAACAGCGGTAGCAGTTGAAAAGGGAGGAACGGGTGCTACAACAGCAAGTGCGGCAAGAACAAATTTAGGATTAGAAATAGGTGCCAATGTACAAGCACCATTAACAGCAGGAACTAGTTATATTGTACCCAATGCTTCCATAACAGGAGCCACCAACACGAAACTAACCTATGATGCAAAAGGGTTAGTAACAGCAGGATCGGCTGCCACTACAGCAGATATTGCAATAAGTACGAATAAAAATTATGTAACCGATGCGCAGTCAGGTGTGCTATCTAATACATCAGGAACAAATACGGGTGATCAAACAATAACATTAACCGGAGATGTAACAGGAACTGGTACTGGAACATTTGCATCTACTTTAGCTAATAGTGGAGTAAGTGCAAATAGTTATGGATCATCAACATTAATCCCAACATTTACAGTAGATGCAAAAGGAAGATTAACAACTGCAAGTACTGCAAGTATAATTGCAGATGCTGGAACATTAACTGGTACTTCATTAAACGCAACATTAACAGGTTCTAGTTTAACGAGTGTTGGAACCATCACTAGTGGTGTATGGAGCGGAACAGCGGTAGATGTAGCACATGGAGGAACTGGATTAACTGCAATAGGATCCGCTAATCAAGTATTAACATCTACAGGTAGTGGAACTTTAACCTGGACAACTGCATCTGCGCCTACTGACGCATCAGTATCAGCAAAAGGTATTGTGCAATTAGCAGGTGATTTAGGTGGAATAGCAAGTTTGCCAACAGTAAATACTGTAGGTGGTGTAAATTCTTCTACTATAAGTTCAAACAATGCATTAGTTACAGCAGCGACAAATAACAATACAAATAGTGCAATCGTAAGAAGAGATGGGACTGGTAGTTTTTCTGCAGGAACAATAACTGCAGCATTGACAGGAAATGTAACAGGTAATGTAACTGGGAATCTTACTGGTAATGCAACAACGGCAACACTAGCAACTAACGCAACAACGGCAGGAAATATAACTGCAACAAGTAATACAACATTAACTTCCTTATCAAATTTAAATACGGTTGGAACTATCACTAGTGGTGTGTGGAGTGGAACGGCTGTTGAA
>Ga0255106_1000289_pt1 | contig 11850 bp, 7 predicted proteins | sample Law_Cont_RepB_8h_FD_188453 | JGI IMG/M metagenome (GOLD analysis project Ga0255106, IMG submission 188453) | Freshwater microbial communities from St. Lawrence River, New York, United States - Law_Cont_RepB_8h | ecosystem: Environmental > Aquatic > Freshwater > River | place: USA: New York...
GGGCAAGGTCTGGGGACCCGGTGAATCGCTGAAAGCCGACGGCTCGCCCCGCCCGATGACGGGCAAGGTCTATCAGAAGCGACGCCTGCAGCCGCCGACCAAGGCGATCGCTCCCAACGACTACGCGGCCAACTTCGCCGACTTCCTGGAGGATAAGCCCAAGGGCCAGCCTTGGTTCTTCTGGCTGGGCTTCCAGGAGCCGCATCGCGCCTACGAAGAAGGCAGCCATACGCGCTTCGGCAAGCAGCCCGGCGACGTGGACCGCGTGCCGAAATACTGGCCCGACAACGCGACGGTCCGCGGTGATATGCTTGATTACGCAGTGGAGGTCGAACACCTCGACACCCAGCTCGGCAAGGTGCTGGCTCAGCTCGAAGCCCGCGGCGAACTGGACCGCACGCTGATCATCGTGACGTCCGATAACGGCATGCCCTTCCCTCGCGTGAAGGGCTCGACCTACGACAACGCCAACCACCTGCCCTTCGCCATCCGTTGTCCCGGCATTCCTTCGTCAAGCCGCGGTCGCAAGGTCACGGAATTCGTCAGCTTCGCCGACCTCGCGCCCACCTTCCTCGAGGCCGCCCTAATACCATGGGAGCAGTCCGGCCTGCCCCCGACGTCAGGCCGTAGCCTCTTCGACATCATCCGATGGTCCGAGCCGCACCGCGATCCGCCGCCGACCGGTAGAGATTTCACCTTGATCGGCCGCGAGCGCAACGACCTCGGTCGTCCCGGCGACGTCGGCTATCCGACCCGCGGCATCGTCAAAGAAGGAATGCTCTACCTCGAGAACATCGAGCCGTCCCGCTGGCCGGCCTGCAATCCCGAGACCGGCTACCTCGACACCGACGCCAGTCCGACGAAGAGCTTCATCCTCCAGGCGCGCCGCGCCGCCGGTTCCGACCCCTTCTGGGAACTCTGCTTCGGGATGCGCCCTGGGCGCGAACTCTACGACCTGAAGGCCGACCCGGACTGCGTGCGCAATCTCGCCGCCGAGCGGGGCCCCGACGTGGAAAAACTGCGCACCCTGATGTGGGCCGAGCTGAAGAAGCAAGGCGACCTACGCGCCCTCGGACGCGGCGCCGAATACGACGCCTTCCCCCACCCCGATCAACGTCGCCGCGGCTTCTACGAACGCTACCTCAAGGGTGAGCCCGTCGACGCCAACTGGGTCAGCAAGACCGACTTCGAGCCCAGCCCGATCAAGCCCGCCCGCTGACCATGCGCCTCCTCTCATTCCTCGCCCTGCTCTTCGCTGCGTCGGCGTCAGCCAAATCGGCGCCGGAGCGCCCGAACATCCTCTTCTTCTTCGCCGACGACTGGGGCCGCTTCGCGCGCATCTACGCCGAGCATGGCAATCTGGCCGGCACGAACGGCCTGCTCCGCACCCCTAACCTGGACCGCCTCGCCAAAGAAGGCGTGCTCTTCCGCAACGCGCACGTCAATGCGCCCTCCTGCACGCCCTGCCGCAGCTCGCTGCTCTCGGGCCAGCACTTCTGGCGCACCGGCCGCGGCGCCATCCTCCAAGGCGCGGTCTGGGACGAATCCATCCCGACCTATCCCCTGCTCCTCCGCGACGCCGGCTACCACCTCGGTAAGTCTTATAAGGTCTGGAGCCCCGGCTCGCCCGCAGACGCCCCTTACGGGGGCCAGCAGCACGCCTTCGAGAAATCGGGGCGCGCCTTCAACAACTTCTCGGAAAACGCGACCGACCTGGTGGCGAAAGGCGCCACGGTCGAGGCCGCCCGCGCCAAGCTCCTCGAAGAGGTCCGCGGCAATTTCAAGGCGATGCTCGCGGCCAAGGCCGCTGGTCAGCCCTTCGCCTATTGGTTCGGACCGACCAATACCCACCGCGCGTGGGTGCGTGGCAGTGGCCAGAAACTCTGGGGTCTCGATCCCGACGCCCTCAAGGGCAAGCTGCCGGCCTTCCTGCCCGACGTCCCGGTCGTGCGCGAAGACCTCGCCGACTACCTCGGCGAAGTCCAGGCCCTCGACGCCGCGATGGGCGTGCTACTCGAAGAACTCGACCGCGCCGGTGAACGCAGCAAGACGCTGATCGCCGTGAGCGGCGACCACGGCGCCCCGGGCTTCCCGCACGGCAAGTGCAACCTCTACGGGTTCGGTACCGGCGTCTCGCTCATCGTCTCCGGCGCCGGCGTGCAAGGCGGACGCGTGGTAGACGACATGGTGACGTTGCCTGACCTCGCCCCGACCTTCCTCGAAGCCGGCGGCGTGAAGCCGCCCGCGGTGATGACGGGCCGTTCGCTCTGGAACGTCCTACAGTCCGATCGCCAAGGCCAGGTCGACCCGACCCGCACCTGGGTCGTCGCCGGGCGTGAACGTCACGTCGAGATCGCCCGCCCCGACTATTCGCCGTATCCGCAGCGCGCCCTGCGCACGCAGGACCACGTCCTGATCGTGAACTTCAAGCCCGACCGCTGGCCGCTGGGTAATCCGTACCGTCTCGACGGCACCAATGAGCCGACCTTCGACGAAGTCGCCCAGACGACTTTCGTGACGCTGCCTGACGATGATGCCGGCCCGACCAAGGCCTGGTTCGTCGGTGCCCGAAAATCCCCCGAGTGGTCCGCGCTCTTCGATAAGTTCTACGGCCTCCGCCCAATGTTCGAGCTCTACGACCTCAAACAAGATCCGCACGAGATGAACAACGTAGCCGAGTCACCCGCCTACGCCGCCGTGCGCAAGGAGATGACCGAGCGCCTCTTCACGATCCTCCGCGAGACGGGCGATCCGCGCATGCTCGAAGACGGCAAGTATTTCGAGACCCCGCCCCTCGCCGGACCGCTGCCTAACCAAGGCCAGAAACGCCTGCCCGGTGGCCAAGCCGCCAAGAAGGCTAAGAAGAAGTAGTCATTTTAGAGTATAGAGTAACGAGTATGGAGTATGGGGGTAATAGGTAGGGATAGCACCACGTGCTGTCCTAAGCCACGATTAGGTCGCTTAAAACGGCGTGAATCACGACTTCCCCGCGGACCTAATGGGCAAGATAACCCGGCCCACTTGCATATATTCGGCATATAGAAAGTTGGCTGAATTCTGAGAGTAAGTAACAATAGTCATCATGGAAAACACCCGCTCGCCCGACCTGAACCGACTTGGCGCCGTCTATGGACTCCTGTGGGGCGTCGTCGCCCTCGTGATCCTGAAAGGCATCGGTTTCTCGTGGGATCAGTTCCTGCAGATGACCGGCTGGTATCTGCTGGGCAGCATTCCGACCGGCATCCTGGTGACTCGCCTGCTCGCGGGACGCCTCGGCAGGACGAAAGCGTGGAAAGTATGGACTTACGGTCCAGCGGCCTTGCTGCTGGGCACGCTGATCTTCGCCGCCTGCATGCTGGTCGTCTTCGCCGGCTATGAATTCTGCAGGGACCTGATTTTGGGTCAGCGGGGCGTGCTCGAATCGCTCCAAGGACTTCGCTTCCACGATTCGCTCATCATGTTCTGGTGGTACCCGCTCTACGGGTTCGCGACGATCGTGCCGATCTTCCTCGCCGTAGGAAACTGCTGGGACCTGCGCCGACGGATGAACACCCAGGCCGGCGAACAGTTCTGATGACAAGCGACCAAGACAGAATCCAGCCAACCGGCAGATCGACCAAGATTCTCATGCTAGGGTCGACCTATGGCATGCTCTGGACCGTCGTCTGGCTGACGACCATGGCGGCAATAGATGGAGGCATCGTCAAATCGACCGAATTCTCTTTTCTTGCGCTCTACTGCCTGGGGGTGCTGCTGGCCTGCCTACCGACGGCCATGCTGCTCACCTGGCTTTACTCCTGGTGTCTTCCGCGGTCCTGGACCTGGACGGTCGTGCCCTACGGCCTGGTCGGACTAGGGCTGGCGCTGACGGCTTCGTCCTTCATCTTCCTGAGTCTGACTCTGCTGCTGGCCCCCGATGACGGAGGCACCGATCCACAGTTCCGTCTCAGTTACTGGGAGGCGTTCGGCCGCCATTATGGCTACCTTCTGAGAATGGCTTTAGGGTTGAGTATCGTCACCATCGCTCCCCCCATCCTCGCCGTGCTGAACTGCTGGGATCTGCGCCGACGGATGATGCCAGTAACAGCCCAAAGCTGACCCCGAACGGGTAGTATGGGAATCATACGCTGGTAGGGTCACGACTGCGTCGTGACCTAGCCTATGTCAGCACGCAGTGCTGACCCTACCCGCAAGACCATGAGGACGCCTCACTTCTTCCCGAGCTCTTCGCCGCGCTGCTTGGCGGCGATGAGCGCGGAGGCGACGATCGCGCGGAACTTGCCGGCTTCCATGGCGTCGAGGCCGGCCTTGGTCGTGCCGCCTGGCGAAGTCACCTGGATCCGGAGGTTCACGGGCGTCTCGCCGGTGGCGGCGAGAAGCGCAAGCGACCCGCTGAAGGTCTGACGGACGAGGAGCTTGGCCTGCTCCGGCGTGAAGCCGAGGGTGACGGCGGCCTCTTCGTAGGCGGCGACGTATTCGAAGAAGAAACCGGGACCGCTGCCGGAGACGGCGGTGACGGCGTCGAACATGGACTCAGGCAGCTCGATGACAGGGCCGAGACCGGAGAGGATCGCGTCGACGATCTGGGCGTCGGCCGCAACGAGTGGGGTCGCGGAGCAACGTGCGCTGATGCCCTGCCCGACTGCTCCCGGGGTATTCGGCATGGCGCGGGCGACATTACGGGCGGACGAGAAGAAGGAGCCGATGGTCGCGAGGCGCGTGCCAGCGAGGATGGAGAGCACAAGCTTCCCCTGCGCGAGCGTGGCGTAGGACTTGTCGAGGTCGGTAAACTGCTGCGGCTTGCAGGCGAGCACGACCGCATCGGCGCCAGCGAGGAGCTCGGCCGGGGTCGCAGCCACGCGCACGCCCGTCGCCTTCGAAAGATCGGCGGCGGTGGAATCGTTACCACCGATGACGGTGATGTCAGCGGGAGCGCAGGCGCCCGAACGGAGAAGGCCCTGCACCATGGCGCCTGCCATGCGTCCGGAACCGATGAAAGCGAGTTTAGGCATGATCAGAGGGCGCGTACGGCGGCGTCGAGGACTTCGCAGGCCTTGTCGATGTCCTTGCCTTCGTGGGCAGTGGAGATGAACGCGGTCTCGTAGGGCGAAGGCGCGAGGTACACGCCCTTGTCGAGCGCGGTGCGGAAGACCTTACGATACAGGTCGCCGTTCGAGGCGATGGCCTGGTCGTAGTTACGGACCTTCTCGGTGTTGAAGTAGAGGGAGAACATCGAACCGACCTGCGGGACCTGCAGCGGGATGCCCTTGGCCTGCGCGGCGGCGAGCAGCGTGTCGCGGACGCGACGGCCGAGCACGTCGAGACGCGCGTAAGGATTCTGAGTCTTCAGCTTACGGACTGCGGCGAGGCCGGCGGCCATGGCGAGCGGGTTACCCGAGAGCGTGCCGGCCTGATAGACCGGGCCGAGCGGCGCGAGTCTGTCCATGATCTCGACCTTACCGCCGAAGGCGCCGACCGGGAGGCCGCCGCCGATGATCTTGCCCATGCAGACGAGGTCCGGGACGACGTCATGCAGGCCCTGCGTACCCGCGAGGGAGAGACGGAAGCCCGTCATCACTTCGTCAAAGATGAGCACCGTGCCGTGCTTCGTGCATAGTTCGCGGAGACCCGCGAGGAAACCGGCGTCCGGCAGGATCAGGCCGACGTTGGCCGGGAACGGCTCGACGATCAGGCCGGCGATCTGACCGGCATTGGCGTCGAAGAGCGCGGAGAGGGCCGGCAGATTATTATACTCGGCGACAAGCGTGTCGGCGGCGGTGCCGGGCGTGACGCCGGCGGAGTCAGGATTGCCCTGCGTGAGCGCGCCAGAGCCAGCCTTCACGAGGAGCGAATCGACGTGGCCGTGGTAGCAGCCCGAGAACTTGATGATCTTATTGCGACCGGTGTAACCGCGAGCGAGACGGATGGCGGACATCGTGGCTTCGGTGCCGCTGTTGGTCATGCGGACCTTCTTCACCGCCGGGACGCAGGAAAGGATCAGTTCGGCCATCTCGACCTCGAGGGGGTTCGGGGTGCCGAAGCTCGTGCCGCGGTCGAGGGCCTCACGGATCGCCGCGCGGATATCCGGGTCGTTATGGCCGTGGATGGCCGGCCCCCAGGTCAGGACGAAGTCCACCAGTTCCTGGTCGTCGGCCGTCGTCAGACGGGCGCCATTGGCCGACTTGGTGAAGAAGGGGGTGCCACCGACCGAGCGGAAAGCGCGGACCGGGGAATTGACGCCGCCCGGGATCATCGTGAGGGCGCGTTGGAAAAGCTGCTCCGAGGTATTCACGGGGCAATCTGATGAAGAAACCTAGCCCCGGGGCAAGGGCTGAGTCAGCCGGGCCGGACCATGGCCCAGTCCCCACAAAAGCCTGTTCAACCTCCGGCCTCTGCCTAGCCTGCCCTTACCCCCGATGCGTCGTCGCACCGCCCTTCCCCGCCTGCTGATTCCGTGCCTGCTCGGATCGGCCTTGCTCTGCGCCGAAACGCCCGAGCAGCTGCGTCCGTTCATCGAGAAGCACTGCGTCGACTGCCATGACGCCGACGACGCCAAAGGCGGACTCGATTTCGGCAAACTGCCCTCCGACCTGAACCGGCCCGAGACGCTCGCTAAGTGGGTCCACATCTTCGATCGAGTCGACCAAGGCGAGATGCCGCCGAAGAAGAAGGCCCGACCGGAAGCCAGCGAGAAGGCCAAATTCACGAAGACACTGGCCACGAGCTTGGCCACCGCAGATCAGGCGAACAAGGCCACCGTCCTCCGTCGCCTAAATCGCAACGAACTTGAGCAGACGCTCAACGACCTGCTCGGCATCAATGAGGAACTCGCACCTTTGCTACCCGAAGACGGGCGCGCCCAAGGCTTCGATAAGGTCGGCGAGGCGCTCGATCTCTCGTCGGTCCATCTGCAGCGTACCATGGACGCGGCGCGGCAGGCACTGAACGCCGCACTGAACAAAGGGGATGCTCCGGAGAAAATCGACAAGACGATCGGCTTCGGCGATGGCCGCAACGCCACGCATATCGGGAAGAGCTGGCACAAGCTCGCTGACGGTAGCGTCGTGACCTTCAACGAGGCCACCTATCCGGCACTCATGGCAGAATTCGAGGCGCCGATCGCCGGCCTCTACCGCGTCACGCTCGGCGGCCGCGCCTATCAGAGCGAGAAGCCTGTGATGGTGACAATCTTCTCCGGACCCTTCTTCACAGGAAGCCCCACCCGCTTCCAATCCGTCCAGGAATTCCTCCCGGCCGGCAACGAGGTGCAGATCGAAGTACAACTGAAGGTGCGCGACAAGGTCCGCCTATTCCCCGACCTCCGCACCTTTGACAATAACCTGAACCAAAAGACCGGCCCGGCCAAATACCCCGGCCCCGGACTGGCGATGAAGCCCATGCGCGTCGAGGGCCCGCTGCTTCCGCAGTGGCCGGGCAAAGGACATAAGCTCATGTTCGGCGACCTGCCCAACGCTCCGACCGCCGAGGCCGCCAAGCGAATGAAATACGAGAAACGCCGCACCCAGCAGATGTATGAGATTACGAGCACCCAGCCGGTCGTCGACGGACCGAAGCTTATCAAGGCCTTCGTGGCCAAGGTCGTCCGCGAGAAGAGCCAGCCGACGCAGGCCGACGCATACGTGCGCCTTTTCGAAGCCGAGCTCAAGAACGGGTCCACCTTCGAGGAATCCCTGCTGACCGCCTATACCGCCGTCCTCTGCTCCCCCGCCAACCTTTACTTCCATGAGAAGTCCGGGCGCCTCGATGCCTGGGCCGTGGCTTCACGGCTGAGCTACATGTTCTGGGGCACGGCACCCGATGACGAACTCCGCAAGCACGCTGAAAGCGGTGCGCTGCTGAAGCCCGCCAACCTGCGCGCCCAGACCGACCGATTGCTCTCCGACCGCCGGGCGCAACGCTTCGTGCGCGACTTCACCGACCAGTGGCTTTCCCTCCGCAACATCGACGCGACCTCGCCCGACAAGCAGCTCTATCCAGAATATGACGACGCCCTCAAGGCCGCCATGCTCGATGAGACCCGCGGCTTCTTTGCCGAAGTCCTCGCAAATAACCTCAGCGTGACCGACTTCCTCGACTCCGACTGGACGATGCTGAACAACCGCCTTGCCCGCCATTACGACATCCCGGGCGTCGAAGGCGTCGCCTTCCGCAAGGTCGCGCTGAAGCCTGAGTACCACCGCGGCGGACTGCTCACCCACGCCAGCGTCCTCAAGGTCTCCGCCAACGGGAATAACACCTCCCCTGTCATGCGCGGCGCTTGGGTGCTGGACCGCATCCTCGGCACCCCACCGTCCCCGCCGCCACCCGGAACCCCCGGCGTCGAACCTGACATCCGTGGCGCGGTCACCCTCCGCCAGATGCTCGAGAAGCATCGCTCCACCGAGAGCTGCAACTCCTGTCACTCCCAAATCGACCCGCCTGGCTTCGCCCTCGAGAGCTACGACGTCGCTGGCGGCTGGCAGACGAACTACCGCAGCCTAGGCAAGCAGTTCAAGTCGCCGCCCAATCTCAAGCGCGTCCAGTGGCGCATCGGGCCGCCGGTCGACCCCTCCGGCGTGACCGCCGACGGCAAGGTCTTCGCCGACCTCAAGGAGTTTAAGCAAAAGGTGTTACTCGCCGACCCCGAGGCCTTCACGCTCGCGCTCACCCGCAAACTCGCCGCCTACGGTAGCGGACGCGCGATGGGCTTCTCGGATCGCGCCGAACTCCAACGTATCGCGGGCCAGACCTTCACGCACGGCAACGGCCTGCGCGACCTCCTCCACAACCTCATCCAAAGCGAAATCTTCCTGACCAAATGAACGCCCCGCACATCGCCACCAAGGCCCGCATCGACCGCCGAGCCTTCCTGCGCAGCACCGGCCTTCTGCTGACCTTGCCCTGGCTCGAGGCCATGGTCCCCAGCTTCGCCAACGCCGCGGAGACCCGCGCCGCCTCGACCCAACCCCGCCGCTTCCTGGCGATGAACTACAGCCTTGGTTTCCACGTGCCGCTGCTCGTGCCGAAGGAAGAAGGCGCCGACTACACACCTTCGTACTACCTCGAACCGCTCCAAGCGCACCGCAAAGACTTCACGGTCTTCTCGGGACTCTCCCACGATGAACAGAACGGCTCCGACGGACACACCTCCGAACTCACCTGGCTGACTTCCGCCAGGCACCCGGGTCTACCAGGTTTTCGCAACACGATCTCACTGGACCAGCTGCTGGTCCAGAAACTCAACCCCGACACCCGTTTCACCTCCCTCGTGCTTTCGGCAGGTAACCATGCCACGATGTCCTGGACGATGAACGGGGTCTGCCTCCCCGCGGAACCTTCTCCATCTAAGGTCTTCCAGCTCCTGTTCGTGGAAGGCAGCCCGACGGAAGTGAGACGTCAGCTGGATGAGCTACGCCGCGGGCGCAGCATCCTCGATACCGTCGGCGAAGAGGCCAAGAAGATGAATGCCAACCTCGGCCCGAGGGATCGGGAGAAAGTGGACCAATATTTCACGAGCGTCCGCGAATTGGAAGCGCGGCTGCTTTCATCCGCCGCCTGGGCGACTCGTCCCAAGCCCAAGGTCTCCTCCGCAGCGCCGAAGGATGTCGCGGACCGCACCGACATCATCGCCAAGACCAGGCTGATGCACGAGATGATCACGCTGGCTTTCCAGACCGACTCGACCCGCTTCATCACCTACAGCGCCGGCGGCATGAACGCGACGCCCAAGATCGAGGGCGTGAGCCAGGACTGGCATAACCTCTCGCACCACGGCCAAGACGAGGCTAAGATTGAGGAGTTGCGGATCATCGAGCGCGCGGAATTCGCGGAGATCGGCCGCCTCCTCGGCCTGCTCAAAGGCGTCCGGGAAGGCCGCGGCACCCTGCTCGACAACACGATCGTCATGGCGGGCAGCAACCTCGGCAACGCCAGCGCCCATAGCACCCGCGACATCCCGCTCATCGTGGCCGGCGGCGGCTTCCGTCACGGCAAACACGTCGTGGCCGGCGGCAAGGGCAACGATAACGGGCGCTTCGCGAACCTCTTCGTCCAGATCGCCCACCGCATGGATGTCGGCCTCGAGAAGTTCGGCAGCAGCAACGGACGTAGCGTCAAGGGCTTCGAGCTGGCCTAAGCATGCGGCTCGCCCTGTTACTCGGACTATCAGCGCTACAGGCCTTCGCCGCCGAGACCTGGCTTGCCGTTGGCTACGGCGGCCGGCGAATGATCTCGCACGATGGGCTTAACTGGGAAATCACCGCCGAGTGGGCACCCGAGGGAAAGGATGACAGCAATAATCTCATGTCGGCGGCTTTCGGCGCCGGAAAATTCGTCGTGGTCGGCGGAGCCCAGGTGGGGCATATCCTCAACTCAACTGATGGGGTAAAATGGGACGAAGTGAAGAAACTACCCTTTCGCGTTAATCCCGTAATCAGATCAGGCCAGCGCTTCATTGCAGGTGGACCAAATCGCACCCTCTGGTTCTCCGACGATGGCGTCAGCTGGACCCAAGGCGCACAGGCGCAGACGACCGGATTCCCCAGCTGGGCCCTCTGGTTCCGCCATGCCGCTTGCGGTAACGGCGTCACCATTTTCATGGGCGAGGCGGGATCGAAGAAAGAGTTCTACTGGTGCATGACTACGGCCGATGGCACTCAGGTTGATTTCCGCTCCGACCTGCCCCAGCTCCGCGCCCTCGCCTTCGGCGCCAACACCTTTGTCGCCATCGGCAATGGAGTCATCATGACCTCTGCGGACGGAAAGACCTGGCAGAAACAGGAACGCTCGGCCGACGAGAAACTCGATTGGCTCCAGTGGACCGGCAAAGCGTTCATCGCTGGCGGCGGCAAAACCGTGCTCACTTCGACCGACGGCAAGAACTGGCAGCCCTCGACGCTGCGCCCGCCCGGACGCATTCTTTGGACCGACGGCACTCGCTTCATCACCAGTTCCTGGCCCGGCAAGATGTCCTTCTCCGCAGACGGTAAAACCTGGAAGGCTTCCCCGGCGATGCCGCCCAACGGCATCAACGCCGTCGTAAAGGCCCCGTAAACAAAAGGGCCGGAGTCGTATGACTCCGGCCCTTTGCTTATCAGCCTGGCCCTAGCCCTGCGTAGCTTCGCTACGCTTACTTTTTGCCGTCGTCGACGACTTCGAAGTCACCGTCGACCACCTTGCCGTCCTGGGACTTCTTCTTGCCTTCAGGGGCATCAGGGGCGGGACCAGCGTCGGCCTGCGGCTGTTCGCCAGCGGAAGCCGGGACGGTCTGGGCGGCGGCCATGAGCGCGGTCTGGAGGGCCGTGGCGGCCTTCTCGAAGTCCTCGGCGCTGGCGTCGGTCTTCTTGAGGGCTTCCTGGGCTTCCTTGAGCGCAGCCTCGGCGGAAGCCTTGGCTTCGGCGGGCATCTTCTCGCCGTTGTCGGCGAGGAACTTCTCAGCGGTGAAGACGCCGGCATCGAGGCGGTTGCGGGCTTCGGCGAGCTCGCGGACCTTCTTGTCCTCTTCGGCATGGAGTTCGGCTTCCTTGCGGAGCTTCTCGACTTCTTCCTTGGAGAGACCCGAGGAGCCGGTGATGGAGATCTTCTGCTCCTTGCCCGAGCCCTTGTCGACGGCCGAGACATGCAGGATGCCGTTGGCGTCGATGTCGAAGGTCACTTCGATCTGCGGTTCGCCGCGGCGCGCCGGCTTGATGCCGTCGAGCTTGAACGTGCCGAGCTGCTTGTTGTCCTTCGCCATCGGGCGTTCGCCCTGGACGATGACGATGTCGACGGCCGGCTGGCTGTCGGCGGCGGTGGAGAAGATCTGCGACTTCTTGGTCGGGATGGTCGTATTGCGCTCGATCATCGGCGTGG
>Ga0255106_1000310_pt1 | contig 11380 bp, 10 predicted proteins | sample Law_Cont_RepB_8h_FD_188453 | JGI IMG/M metagenome (GOLD analysis project Ga0255106, IMG submission 188453) | Freshwater microbial communities from St. Lawrence River, New York, United States - Law_Cont_RepB_8h | ecosystem: Environmental > Aquatic > Freshwater > River | place: USA: New York...
TGCTAAGGCAGTGGTAGAGCCCATGAGTAAGAGGCTTACCCCTGACTTATCCAGAACAAACATAAAGGGCACTAATATGGCTGGAGCGACGTATTTCCAGCTCTGCAAGGTTGTTTTGTAAGGATTGCCCTTACAAATTGCCGCTGCCGCAAAGGGTGACAGAGCTGTCGGTGGTGATACCTCTGATAATACGGCGTAATAGAAGATAAACATATGTGCGGCAAAGGCAGGTACCCCAAGATTAATCAAGGCTGGAGCAGCGATTACTGCACAAATAATGTAGGAGGCGGTAACCGGCACTGCTAGACCTACAATCCAAACAATCAAAGCCGTGAAGATGGCTGTGAGGAGCAATGACCCACCTGCATATGCAATCACAATGGAGCTAAATTTAAGCCCTAAACCGGTTAACACCACTGTTCCAACAATCAGACCAGCACCAGCACAAGTTGCGGCGATGGCAAGCACACCAGTCGATCCAGAAGCAAGAGCCTTGGTCAAATTAGATTCATAGAGGCCTTTTAAGAATGGCTCTTTACCGCTTAGCCAATCGTAAGAGAGGATAGCGGTATCACGGCGCAGCATGCTGGTTAGTGCAGAAACTACGGTTGCCCAAAAAACTGCCATGACCGGTGAAAACCCCAACATCATAAAGAGGACGATGGAAACTAAAGAAAAGAAATGAAACCAATATTTTTTACTGAGAGACCAAGCACTTTCTACGGCCTCAAAGTGCATTGCTTTCATCCCATATTTACGTACATCAATTTCGACCATTGTAAAAAGACCCAGATAAAACAAAATGGTCGGAATAATCGACATCAATAAGACGTCTAGGTAAGATATCTTTAAAAAATCTGCGATTAAGAATGCCGCCGCACCCAATACGGGTGGGGAAATAATTGCACCTAAACCCCCTGCTGCTAAAAGACCGCCAGCTGCATTTTTTTCATAGCCGACTTTACTCAACATAGGCGCAGCAACAGAGCCCACGGTGACAGTGGTCGCAACACCCGAGCCGGAGGGGCCGCCGAGTAAGAAAGAAGAAAGCACAATGGTGCGCCCAACCCCAGACGATTTACCACCCATGGCAGCAAAGGAGAAGTCGATGAAGAACTTACCAGCGCCAGTAAATTGTAGGAAGGCCCCGAAGATCGTAAATAAAATAATTAAGGTGGCCGATACATCGACAGCGGTTCCGTAAATACCTTCTAAGGTCATGTACATAAAGCCAACCAGACGATCGATTGAGTAGCCCTTATGAGTCCATGGTGCGGGTAAGTAATCACCAAAAAGTGCGTACATTAAGAAGAGGACGGTAACGGAAACTAATATGAACCCACTGGTACGGCGCACAGCCTCTAAGATAAGAAGAATTAGAATGGTGCCCCAAACGATATCTATGGAATTTGGGGCCGTATTGCGGTCACCAAAATCATCACCGCTACTTATAGCAAAGTAGGCAACATAAATTGCCAAGAGTGCACAAATAACATCCCACCACATCAGGCGGTTTTTAAAACGAGCCATCAGTGGAAAACTTAAGAAAACCAAAAAGAGCATGAAGCTCACGTGAACAGTTCGCAGTACCTGTGTGGGAACAATCGAGTAGGCTGCGTAGAGATGAAACAGCGACATGCTAACCGCTATGAGCGTTAGAAATACAGCGAATAGACCTTTATATTTATTAGAGTCACCTTCTTCCTGTTTGATTAACGCTTCTAATTTTTCTTGGGTTGCACTATCGATCGCACTTTGACTCATATTTTTATTCTCTATTAAAAAATGGCCGCATGAGCGGCCATTACTTCACAGCATTCTCAACTATGAAACCTCAGTTCACTTTGATATTCTTTTCTTTAAAGTACTTGAGAGCACCAGGATGGAAAGGTATTGGCGTAGAGGCAGATTTTTGACCTGCCAATGTGACGCTGATGTACTCATAATGAGTCCGGACTAATTCAATCTTATTATCAAAAACAGCTTTAACGATGTTATAGGCATCTTTCTCGGACATTTTTGGACTTGTTACTAAAATATTAGCAACGGAGATCACATTATTGTCTTTTTCCATACCCTTGTAGGTTGTTTTTGGGATCACATCCTTGAAGTACAGATTGCCATATTTTTTGTTCATCGCATCCACTTCTTTGGAATGATCAATCATGACGATTTGAGTATTTGGAGTATTGGCAAGATCAGTAACAGCAGCCGTTGGTAAACCACCCACCCAAAAGAATGCATCAATCTTACGATCTTTAACAGCATTAACCGATTCGGCAACACTTAAACGCTCACGTCTCATGTCTTTGTCTTTATCAAGACCGGCAGCTTCGATCACACGAAAAGCCATCACTTCGGTTGCACTTCCAGGGCTGCCAGTGCTGACGCGCTTCCCTTTGAGGTCTTGCATCGTTTTGATACCAGTGGCACCAGTGGTCACAATGTGCATACGATTAGGATACAAAACGAGTAGGGTGCTGAGGTCTACTTTTTTACCAGTAAATTTATCTTGGCCCGATTGCGCATCTTTCGCAGCATCAGCCATCGAGAAGCCCACATAAGGCTTGCCAGTACCGATGAGATTGAGGTTATCAACGGAGCCACCGGTCACTTCAGCAGTCGCAGACATGCCTGGGACTTTTTTGGAGAGCACCGATGCTAATCCGCCACCCATCGGGTAATAAACACCACCCGTACCACCGGTCGCAATTGAAATGTTTTGTGCTTGTACACTGCCCCAAACAAGTGCAGAGCAAACAACGAGAGCTTTAATAAGTTTCATTTAATATCTCCTGATTATTTATGAGTAGTTAAACCTAAGTCTATACCAATTATCTGGGGTATCAAAGCCCAGGCATTTGGAAGCCAATTTTTTCAAGTTCAGCAATTAGTTTACTTTGTTCACTGGGCTTAAGCGCCAATAGCGGCGGCCTAACCCGAGCCCATTCTGGATCTTTACTGTAATGGGCTACGGCTGCCTTCATTGCCGGAATCATTGGATATTGAGCGTAGACCGAACGAAGCGCTGTTAAAGCCTCTTGTGATTGGTCTGCAGTTGGCTCTTGCCAGTGAGCTGCTAAATCCGCAATTGCCTTAGGATTAACATTGGCCATCGCTGAAATACAACCCACGCCACCTGCGCGTAGGGCGCGAAGCAAAAAAATCTCACTACCAGCGTATACCCTAAATCCAGTTCCAAGTAAGGCTTTAATAACTGACTCGGTATAAGGCCAATCGCCTGAACTATCTTTAATACCCACTACTGTATTGGGATAGGTTTTTACTAAGCGCTCCAGAAGAGGAACACTAAGGCCAACTTTTGTAACCTGTGGAATGTTGTAAACATATATTTTTAGGTCTGCATCGCCCACTGCCTCAATAATCTCCGCGTAATACTGAAAGAGACCTTCGTCGGCAACATCTTTGTAATAAAAAGGGGGCAGCATTAAAACGCCTGCACAACCGGCCTTAACTGCAGATCTTGTCATCATCGATGCATCTGCAACAGAGCATGCGCCAGTCCCCGGCATCATGTTTTTAGGGTTCAGTCCTCCTACAATAAGTTCATGAAGCACATCTATTTTTTGCCCAGCTGACATTGAGTTGGCCTCTGAGTTGGTCCCAAAGACAGCTTGACCAACCCCATTACTCTGGAGCCATTGGCATTGACGTAACAACTTTTTACTATTGGGACTGCCATCCGCATTAAAGGGGGTCAGTACCGGGGACAAAACAGCAGATAGGGTAGAGGTGTGAGCAGACATTCAAAATCTCCGACTAGAAAGAAATGGGGGTTGGAAGGGGCTGGTGATTAAAAAAGGCCTCAAGATTATCTATTGCCAAATTGGTCATTGCTTGACGGGTTTCTTGTGTGGCGCTTCCAATATGAGGAGTGAGAAGTACATTCGAAAGAGTTAAGAAATCAGCCTTTGGGTTGGGTTCGTTCTCAAAAACATCAAGAGCGGCACCTGCAATAACTTTGTTTTGTAAAGCGTTGATGAGATCATCTTCATTCACAACGCTACCGCGTGCAACATTAATCAGATAACCCTTCGGTCCAAGCGCCTGTAGGATCGAAGTATTAATAATTTTCTCAGTTGATTTGCCACCTGGGCATGTCAATATAAGGATATCGCTCTCTCGTGCCAAATCCAATAATGCGGAAAAAAATACATAGGGAAGATTTTTTGGGCTAGGACCGTGATAAGCAATCTCCACTTTAAATGGCAATAGACGTGAAGCTAGCTCTTGTCCGATTCGACCCATACCCACAATCCCTATTTTTTTCCCTGCTAAGGAAGTGGTAAATGGAAAGGTTTCGGTGGCCCATGTTTTCTGGAGAACAAATTGTTGACCCTCTGGGATCTTTCTTAAAAGACCGAAGAGAAGCCCAATGGTAAGTTCACAAACAGCATCATTGAGAACGCCGGGGGTATTAGAAGCAATAATCCCCCTTTGCTTTAGATAATCGAGTGGGAGATTGTCATAGCCAACACCGCATACTGAAATCATTTTCAATTTGGGTAATTGTTCAAGTAGTTTAAGGTTAATCGGACAGGGGGAACGTGTAATTATGGCTAAGGCCTCATTATGCTGGCATGGGGAATGGGGATCTAATAATGGCAAAGCTTTAAGACGCCTCTCAATCGTTAACTGCATGATTTCAGGGAAAAAGCCGACCTGTAATACGCTATTGACGGGAATCATGTCTCTCTTCTGATTTTATTGGAATAATGTGACATTGTAAGTCGATATTTTTATCATTTTGGGAACGATCCAATGAGTGTAGCGAAAGATCCGAAAGCATCAGTAAATCAAAGTACCCCAACAGGGATTCGTAAGGGGCTCACTCGCTATGGCGATACAGAGTTCTCCCTATTTCTGCGTAAGGCTTTCATCAAGGCAATGGGGTATAGCGACAGCGCTCTGGAGAGACCTATCATTGGTATCACAAATACTTACAGCGATTTCAACCCATGTCATGGCAATGTGCCGCAAATGATTGAGGCAATTAAGCGCGGAGTGATGCAGGCTGGTGGTATGCCCATGGTATTTCCAACGATATCGATCCACGAGTCCTTTGCATTTCCAACCAGTATGTATTTGCGTAACTTGATGGCACTTGATACTGAAGAGATGATGCGCTCACAACCGGTAGATGCAGTTGTTTTAGTAGGGGGTTGCGATAAAACGATTCCAGCCCAACTGATGGCGGCAGCTAGCTTGGATATTCCTGTGCTTTCAATACCGACAGGGCCCATGTTAACGACGCTTCATCAGGGAGATCGCTTAGGCGCTTGTACGGATTGTCGGCGCTATTGGGGAAAATTTAGAGCGGGCGAAATTGATCAAGAAGAGATCGATGAGATCAATGGCAGGTTAGCGCCAACGACTGGAACCTGCATGGTCATGGGTACTGCTAGCACGATTGCATGTATGGTAGAGACTGCGGGACTTAGTTTGCCAGGAACAGCCGCTGCACCAGCAGTTATGGCAGAGCGTTTTCGTTTATCGGAACTGACTGGACGTAGAGCCGTAGAGTTAGCAAAAACAGCCGATCAAAAAATATTTTCACCACGAGCAATTCTCACACCCAAGGCCCTCACAAATGCTTTGACCGTTCTGCATGCGATTGGTGGATCTACTAATGCCTTAATTCATATTACAGCCGTGGCAGCGCGCTTGGGCATCAAGATTAATTTGGATCAGGTTGATCAATTAGGTAGAAATGTTCCGGTTTTGGTTGATCTCAAACCTAGTGGCGCCCATTACATGGAGCATCTTTATGAAGATGGTGGCTTAATGGCAGTGCTCAAAGAGCTCAAACCCCATTTGTACTTGGATTGCCTAACGATCTCTGGAAGAACTCTAGGCGAAGAGATCGAGCTCGCTAAAGTGACCAAAGTAAGGAAAGTAATCCGAATTTCAAGCGATCCTATCTTTCCGGTGGGTGGCTTAGCGGTCCTCCATGGCAATTTGGCCCCTCGGGGAGCTGTGATTAAACACTCGGCAGCTAGCCCAGATTTATTGAAGCATCGGGGGCGTGCTGTGGTGTTTAGTTCTTTAGAGGATTTGGCATTGCGGATTGATAGCCCGGATTTAGATGTCAATGCCGATGATATTTTGGTGTTACAGAATGCTGGACCAAAGGGCGCCCCAGGAATGCCGGAGGCGGGATATTTACCAATTCCTAAAAAATTAGCCCAAGTTGGCGTTAAAGATATGGTCCGTATTTCGGATGCGCGAATGAGTGGTACGGCATTTGGAACAATCGTATTGCACATCACCCCAGAATCTGCTGAGAATGGCCCCCTTGCTATCGTTCGCAATGGCGACATGATTGTCTTAGATGTCAGTCAGAGACTTTTGCGGCTGGAGTTGGATGATGAAGAGATACAAAAACGCATTGCTGCTCTGGCACCACCAGCAGAGCGTCTTGCTATTCCAGAATCAGGATATCGGCGCTTATATCAAACTACGGTAACCCAAGCGGATATTGGTTGTGATTTTGATTTCATGGTTCCATCGATAACAGGAACCGCTCCTATCTTGAAAGGTTCGTGAAATGTTATTTAATCCAGCAGATACTAAGGTTCTGATTGTGGGTGGCGGAACGATGGGTGCCGATGTTGCGCTTGTTTGTGCACGCGGTGGTTGTACGACATATGTATTTGAAGCAAATACTGAGCGCTGTAAAGTCTTGCCAAATTACTTTCAAACTAAATTACTGGAGATGGGTTTTGGTCAGCGAGCCCACTTAATTTCTTTGGTAGATTCGCTTAATCAGTTTGATTGGTCAGGGATTGATTTGGTGATTGAGTGTGTGCCTGAGAAATTAGAGATTAAGCAAGATTTGTTTGCTCAACTCGAGCAAGTCGTGAATCCTCAGACTGTATTGGCTAGCAATAGCTCTAGTTTTCCGATTAGTCAAATTGCAGAAGGCTTAAAAACCTCCGCCCGAATGATTGGTCTGCATTTCTTTATGCCCGCCCACATCGTCCCCTGTGTGGAAGTGGTCTATGGTGAAAAAACTTCGCGCTTAGTCGCTGAAAGTCTGAGTCGCTTAATGACCGCGTGCGGCATGGTACCGGTAACTGTTAAAAAGGATCTACCAGGATTCTTGGCTAATCGCTTACAACATGCACTTTCTCGTGAGGCCTTTGATTTAATCGATGCCGGCATTGTGACCCCGGAAGATGTTGATAAGGCGGTGCGCTTTGGTTTTGGCTTTCGCTACCTGGCAGCGGGACCGGTGCTGCAACGCGATCATGCGGGCCTAGAAATTCATGCAGCAGCAGGTGCGAGTATTTATCCATCACTTAATAACAAGGGCGAGGTCGCTAAGTGCCTTAAAGATAAGGTTGATGCTGGTAATTTAGGCATGAAAAGCGGTCAAGGGTTTTATCCATGGACTGCCGATGCTATTAAAGTAGAGCGGCAACGTTACGATGAGCTTCTACGAGGGGGTTTGAAACTCATTCAAAAAGAACTCCCGGAGATTAAATAAGGTGAAGCACGAGATTCGAGTCTGGGATTTACCAACTCGTCTATTTCATTGGATTCTTGCTCTCTGCATCGTTCTTGGAATTATCTTCGTAAAGATTGGCGGTAACGCCATGCAATGGCATGCGTATTGCGGGTACTTGGCTTTAACCTTAGTACTCTTTCGGATTATTTGGGGATTTGCGGGATCTTGGCATGCCCGCTTTGCTAACTTTGTACCAAGTCCTAAACAACTAATTGCATACCTCAAGGGAGAGACAGCAGGAGGCCTTGGCCATAATCCTATGGGAGCACTATCGGTTATCGCACTTTTATTGGCGGTGCTCTTGCAGGCCTCTACAGGCCTTTTTGCTGACGATGATATTTTTTTTCAAGGACCGCTGGCTAAATACGTATCGAATGCAACCGTTGCATTTTTGACGAGCGTTCATCGTTTTAATCAATACATCATCATTGCCTTGGTTGCTATTCATATAGCAGCTATCTTTTTTTACCAAGTGTTTAAAAAAGAGGGCTTAATTAAACCAATGATTACTGGGAATAAAAAAGTCCTAGTGACTAGTGAAGTCTCAGTTTCCACAGAATCAATTGACACCATTAAGCAGCGCTTGGCTGCCCTGGCGATTTTTGTAGCGGTAGGGATTGGGCTGTATTACCTGATTAAGTAGATATAGTTAGTAAAGTCCGTATAGCCAGCTAATTATTTTTTGCGGAAGTCGTCGTGGCATGCTTTGCACGTTTGACTAGCTGCACCCAATGCCTTTTTGAGGTTCTCAGGATTACCCGATTGCGCTGCGCTATTAAGATCAGCTACTGCTGCTTGCATCTTCTCAGAGGCGGATTTGAACTTAGCCCCGTCTGTCCATATATTGGGCTGGGCTTTACCACCTTCTGTGCCAGCGCCAAACGCTTGCCATGGCATGCCAGATAGCATGCCAATAATGGTGGCATTACGAACCACATCGTCTTTGTTGTAGGGGGTCTCACCTTTCACTACCGCTGCCAAGCGGCCCATGTGAGCGCCCATGAGTGCAAAAGCACTTTGACGATATTTAACTGCATCTTCTGGTTTCGCAAACTGTGCAAAAGCTGGACTTGCCATACTTAGGCTGATAGCAGAAACAAGTGTTCCAAGAGCAATACGGGAATAGTGGGTCTTCATGTAAATCTCCAAAGGATAAAAACTGCTTGAGTGCTTCAAAGCATACCTGAATTTTATGAAGGATATTATTAAGTTTGCCTAAGCCGATTTTTATGGTGAAAACACCATTCTGAGCGGCGAGGTGAGGGCACGTAGGATGGTAATAAAAAAGTCACTTAATGGCATCATCCACCAATGCGATATGACTCCAGTAAAAAGAAGTCCTAAAACAATAAAAAAGCCCCAAGGCTCTAGTTTGCCAAACATTAAGGCTTGTCTACGGGGCAAGATTCCGGCAAGGATACGGCCTCCATCAAGAGGGGGTAAGGGAAATAAGTTGAAAACGAGTAGACCGATATTCCAAAATACACCCGCTTTGGCCATCGAGATTAAAAATGGCTCATTGACATCAAAACCCTGAATTAAGATCCAAAATACTGCCCACAAAATAGCCTGAATGAAATTGGATCCCGGACCAGCCAAAGCCACCCAAATCATGTCAATGCGAGGATTGCGAAGTTGATCAAAACGAACAGGCACTGGTTTGGCATAGCCTACTAAAAAAGGAGAGCTTGCTAGGACAAGGGCAATGGGTATTAAAACAGTGCCAATTGGGTCAATGTGTTTTAATGGGTTTAAAGTAACTCTGCCTAGCAAAAAAGCAGTGTTATCCCCTAATCGTTTTGCGGCGTAGCCATGAGCAGCCTCATGGATTGTGATGGCAAAAATCAGGGGTATAGCATTAATTGCGATTGCTTGGATAGAATAGTCAGTAAACATAGCTACATCATATCGACAGGAGCCCATTGTGACCGATGAGAAGAAACCCCTAGCCACCAAACCCGCAGTGAAAGCCCCCAAAGCTCCACAGCGCCCACCAACTGGAAAGGGGCCACAAAGCTTAGGCGGAAAGCCTCAGCAGGGCTTTGGTGGTGGTAAAGGAATGATGCGTAAGGCTGGCCGCGGCCGTTAGGCTCGCCCAATCGTGGATAATAACTTCTTACAGCCTCGCTGAAATTGGGAGATAACAATGAATGAATGGCATAACGAAGATAAAGGCGCTATTAATAAAAAGATCATTACCTTGATTGTGATGCTTGCAGCCGCCACAAGTCTTGCTATTTTGTTTGCATTAGTTGCCGCTCATACCGGCTATGTGTTTAGCTAGAACCTGTTCATCATCCCAATAATGGGACTTCCACTGAGCAGTCTATCGCTCGCAGCTATTTTTTGTGGGGCAGGTCTTGGTGCCCTGCTGAGAGTTTGGTTTAACACAGTTTCGGTTGGTCTTTCGGCGATTGTGCCGATGGGTACATTAATTTCTAACCTCTTGGGCTGTTATCTCGTCGGGATTGCACTCGCTTACTTTACTAGTCATCCTTCGGTTTCGCCTGAGTGGAGACTTTTTATCATCACGGGTTTTTTGGGAGGGCTAACAACCTTCTCTAGTTTTTCTGCGGAGGTCGTCTCTCTCCTAGAGCGTGGACAGCTTACATGGGGTTTGGGTTTGGCACTGATGCATGTTTGTGGTTCAATCTTGTTAACCGTTCTTGGCATCTGGACCTATCAGACTTTAAAGTAAGTTCATTCAGCTTTGATGCCTGCCGCCTTGATCACGCTGGACCATTTTGCTGACTCTGATTTTATGAGGGCTGCAAATTCTTCTGGGGTACCTCCACCCACTTCATTATTTTGAGAAATAATTTGATCTCTCACAACGGGATCTTTCAGTACTTGATTAGCAACAGTATTAAGTCTGTCGATAATGGCTTTAGGTGTTCCCTTTGGAGCAATTAGGCCTTGCCAGTTCAGCACTTCTACTTTGGGATAACCTAATTCAATAAAGGTGGGTACATTTGCCAATAGCGCAGATCGTGCCTTGCTTGTAATTGCAATCGGTCGAATTTTGCCTGCCTGTATGTTTGGAATTGCAGAATACATTTGTGTGAACATCATGTTCACATTACCTGCCATGAGGTCGGTTAATGCAGCTGAACCACTTTTATACGGCACATGAATCATGTCAATCTCAGCACTTTGTTTAAAAAGCTCAGCAGAAAGTTGATGAGTACCGCCAATCCCACCAGAGGAGAAAGTGAGAGAGCCAGGCTTTGCTTTTGCTGCTCTGACGATGTCATCGATTGTTTTAAATGGAGAGTTGGTGTTCACCACCAAAACTAAAGGACCCTTTTCAATCAAAATAATAGGAACGACGTCTTTTTCTGGGTCAAATCGCAGTACCTCAAACAGATATTTATTGACAGATAGCGGGGCAAAGTTACCCATACCAATGGTGTAGCCATCGGGATTTGCGCGGGCAATAAATTCTGTACCAATATTGCCACCTGCGCCGGGCTTATTTTCAACAATAAAACTTTGTTTTAGGACCACAGACATTTTTTGGGTAACTTGTCTGCTGCGAAGATCGGCACTACCCGATGTTCCATAAGGAACAATAAACGAAATGGGTTTATTGGGATAGGGAGTCTGAGCTATTGATACAGGAATACTGAATAGAGTAAAAATTAGGCTCGCAATAATCCAATAGCGATAAGGCGAAGAAAAAAACGAATGAATTAGATCTTTCAAGTTGATCTCCTTTTAAACAAAACCAAGTATACCGAGTAAGGCTCCCAAGCCAATTAAGTAGAGCGGGTGTTTACGACTCACCAAAACAAACACAATACTAAATATGGTCAGCGCATAGGCCATTGTATTGCCATTAATCCGTTC
>Ga0255106_1000318_pt1 | contig 11236 bp, 6 predicted proteins | sample Law_Cont_RepB_8h_FD_188453 | JGI IMG/M metagenome (GOLD analysis project Ga0255106, IMG submission 188453) | Freshwater microbial communities from St. Lawrence River, New York, United States - Law_Cont_RepB_8h | ecosystem: Environmental > Aquatic > Freshwater > River | place: USA: New York...
GCGGAACCTGTTTCGAAGCTACTAGCAACTTGCTGGCCTAAGGCAACATCTTGTTCTACGGGGAAGATGTTTACTTTTCCGAGCCAACTGGAGCATCCAGCGAGGGTGATAAGGCCCAAGACTGCGGAGGCAAGGAGGGGATAACGGTATTTCATGGGAATCGTGTGGTATCCCCAACAGCCAAAAATGATGCCAAAAATGGCGACTTACAAAGATTGGATAGGATGGTTGTGCTCCTTGGGTGGAGAGCATGGATGAGGCTGGATACTTAAAATGGATAGCCAATACCGATGGCTATTGCCGTTTCGTCGAGCAGATATTTGCCTAGACTGCCCGATACTTGTTTTGTCATGACCCAACGTTGGTCGACGGATTTGCTGGGGTCGCGGATGGGCAATCCCCAATCGATACGAAACAAGAATACACTCAAATCGAATCGAAAACCGATACCGGTATTCACAGCTACTTCAGATAAAAACGTATTCCTATTGATTACGCCATAGCCTGTGGAAGAACCGGCAGAACTCAGGTTCCAAATGTTACCGGCGTCTAAAAAGAGTGCGCTTTCAATGAAATTCTTGATCAGGGTAAAGCGGTATTCTAGGTTGGCTTCGATCAAAAACTCCCCGGATCTGTCAATGATAGAGCCTGAACTTTTTGGCGTATTTCCCGGACCTATGCCTCTCGGCCGCCAGCCCCGCAAACTGTTGCTACCGCCAATAAAATATCGCTTATCGTAAGGAATGACATTGCTGTTCCAATAGGGCAACGCCATGCCGAAGTTAGCCCTGAAGGCGATGCTATTCAGTTCGTCGATGTGTTGATGAATGCGTACCTCTGATTCCACCTTGGCGTATTGAAAATAGTTTACGCCCAAAAACTGGTAGGAACTGTCGGGGTTGTAATTGTCTTCAAAGAGGTATCGGGCCAAACGGTGCCAGTTGCCGGAGGTCTCGAATCCCACCCTGCCGAAGAAATATGTTTGCCCTGGTTTGTTGCGGTTGTTGGTGTAAATCGCGCCCAATTTGGCAGCAGTGATGAATTGGTCCGTAAACACACGCTTCACAAAGTCTTGGTCGAGCTGTGGCAATCTTGGCAAGAACGATGGGTCAATTTCATTGCGGTTGAAGCTTAATTCGATGGGGGTGTAATACCAACTAAAATTGGGTCGGATGAACTGCAGGGATACAGAGGCAGGCAGGGAACTCCTTTTGAAGTTGGGGTTGTTCTCTGACTGATAGCTGAGCGAGAATACGGTATTTTTACGTTGGTAGGGGTTTCGGAGGTTGAATTTTTCAAGAATGGTGAAGTTGGGTAACGACAGGGTCATGTTGAAACCTTGTTGCAATGCATATTGAAAATTCCCCAAATCGCCCCGTTTGAAGATGGCCTCGTAGGATGTGATGGAACTAATTTTCAAACTTTCGCCATTGCCTAGGGCGTTACGGTTATTGAACGACATGATGCCTGCCAGACCAAATGACCGCTGACTTTGGGTTTGGAAGTTGGTTCCTGAACTGCCTTGGGGCGAGTATAATCCTTGGGGTTCTATTTGGGTATAAATGCGGGGGACGGCTTTGGCAACGATTCGGGTGATGATTAGCCCGCGCGCTGAATCTACTTCTTGGTGCAAGTCTACGTAGGAAAACAGAGCCATATCAACCAATCCTACATAGGTTTGGTTTGTGACAGACTGCGAAAACCATCGCCCTGAATCAATCAAAATTACCCGATCCAAAACTTGCGATTTGATGGGGTAGTGGTTCAGCGTAAGATGTTTCCCTTTGCTGTGATGCGCTTGAGGGTATACGTTGTTCTGGTAAATGTCAGCACAGAGCAGGGTGAAATAAGTAGCGCCAAACCGGTAGCGTTGGAATTTTTTTTTCGCATTGGGATTGTCCAATTTGAGAAAAACCGCGCCTTCTTTTTTGTTTTGTAGGGTGTCGATTTCATAGTGGAATAGATCCGGCTGGGCCTCAAAATAACCACGATCTCTCAGTTCTAGTGTGAGTTCTTCTTTGGCTGCATTGAGGTCGTTCAGGTTGATGGGCCACCACAAACGATAGGCGATGTTTTGTGCCACAAGGCTATCGATCAGCGGCTTTAATGCAGTATCGGCGGGCTGTCTGAAAAAGGAGTTCAAGCGATACGCTTTTCCAGGTAGTACATCGTAAACGACGTGCGCTTTCCGGTGTCCGAGGGTGGTATGATAAGTAACTTGTACATCGAAATAACCCATGTTAAAGAGGTGGTTGGCGATGTTTTCGGCCGATAGTTGGGCCAAATTGGTGTCCAATAAAACGGGTGGCTCACCGAGTTTTTTTCTCAAGGTTCTTCGCCATCCCACAGAGTCGGATAATTCTGGGTTTTTTTCGTTGGTACCCAGCGTGTAGGCCCACAGAAATACGGGTAGTTTGTTGAACAGGACTCTTTTGTTCGGGCGATGCAAGATTTGTGCCCGCACATCCGCGCCAGGCGCGGATTTTTTTGGCATGGAAATGAGGTTTTTTTTCAGCAAATACTTGCCATCGGGAATACTCTTTTTTACACCACAAGATTGGAAGATGGCCACGGCGGCGAGTATCCATAGATACTTCCGAAGAAAACCGTGATATTTGTACTTTATGCCATCCATCGCTCAAATCAAGCACATCGCATCGCTGCGCATGCCAAAGTTTAGGCAAAAATATGGCCAATTCATGGTGGAGGGCCGCAAAGCGGTAGAGGAAGTATTCCACAGTGCGTGGCAAGTGGAGGGAATTTGGGCCACTGCGGCTTTTGCTGAAAGACATTCTCCAGATTATTCGTTTGAGTGGATGACCGAGGAGGAGAACAAGAAATGCACATCCTTTGATACGGCGCCGGGTGTAATGGCTTTGGTGACTATGCCCCTATCTCATGGTTTGAATACCGATATTCCTTTTGTTTTGGCTTTGGATGGTATCAACGATCCTGGCAACATGGGCACAATTATTCGCCTGGCTGATTGGTTTGGATTGTCACAAATAGTGGCTTCTTCTGATAGCGTAGACGCCTTCAATCCCAAATGTTTGGCGGCAACCATGGGTTCATTTTTGCGTGTGGAAGTGGTCTATACAGATTTGCATCTCGTAGCCCAAGATAGAACGGTGTATGGCGCTTATTTGGAAGGCGAAAGTGTACACGGTCTAACTCCATCCGTAAAAAGCATGCTCCTCATTGGCTCGGAATCGCATGGGATTCGTGAATCGGCCGAGAAACTGGTCACGCACCCCATCACCATTCCCGGAAAGGGGAAAGCCGAATCGCTGAATGCAGGCATGGCTACCGCTATTTTGTTGGATAATTTGCTGCGGTAAGTCTGTTTTTTTGCTTCTATACTACTTGTTATTCGGCGCCGGGATTGGGGCTCGCTGTTGGTTGGTTTGTCGATAACTACCCCTGAAAATTCCGTATATTTGTAATTGGCCCATTTGGGTGATTTGGTATGCAGTCTGGGATCCGACAGAAACTCAATGAATTCATTCACACGCATTATCGGCAGCGATTGATTCGCGGGGCGATGACAGCGGGTGCGTTGGGTTTGGTGGTTTTTGGGTCGGGATTTTTGCTAGAACATTATTTTTGGTTGGGCAGTGTTGATCGAGCGGTGTTGTTCTGGGCGATGTGGGTGCTGTTTTTGCCCTTGGTTGCCTTTGGGGTGATGAAGCCGCTGCTGCATATGCAGGGTGTGGGCAAAACATTGTCGCAGCAAGAGGCCGCCAAATGGATAGGCAATTATTTTCCGGAGGTGTCAGACAAATTGATGAACCTGTTGCAACTGGAAGACATGGCCGGTGTTCAAAAAGGCAATGAACTGTTGTTGGCGAGTATAGAAGAGAAAACCTTGGTATTGCAGAAAGTGCCTTTTGTGCAGGCATTGGATTGGCAAAAGCACAAAAAGTGGGTATATCGGTTGGGTGCGTTGCTGCTCTTGTTGTTAGGGATGGGGGTTTATGAATCGGCTGAGCTGCTTCAAGGCGCATCGCGGGTGTTTCAGTATCAGAAGGAATTTGTGCGACAAGCACCATTTTCTGTGCGATTGGTGAACGACAATTTGGTGGTGAATGAAGGTCAGGATTTGAAGCTTCAGTGGCAGACCGAAGGCGCGGTGATTCCCGAATCGATGGAGGTAAAAATAGGTCAGCAATGGCGCAGGGCGAGAAGAATCAAACCTGGGGTATTTGTTTTTGAGTTGCAAGATTTGATGGAAGATCAAACCCTTGTGGTAAGGTCGATGGACTTTGTTGTGGCTGAGCACACAATCACGGTGAAAAAACAGCCGCACTGGCAAGCCGTTGAGGTATTTGCTGATTTTCCAGATTACACGGGGATTGAAGATGGGGTACTATCTCAATCAACGGTTTTGGAGGTGGTGGAAGGAACACGCTTGGAATATCGCCTCAAAGGTGAGCGTGTAAATGCCTGGCGGGTCGGTAGCTCATTTCAAAAAATTCAACAGGGGACATCACAACGGTTGGCCAACGCAGAAAGAGGAAGTACCTACATTCACCGGGCGATGCGCGATGCACGGTTGGTCTTCGCGATGGAAGGACCGCAGGGGTTGAGTGCTGACACCCTACAAAGTGCGTTGACAGTTCGGGCCGATGCCTTTCCAGATATTCAGTTAGAGACAATTGCCGATACGGTTCGATTGGGGACGTGGTATTTTGCCGGAATCGCGAGCGATGATTATTTGGTCAATGAAGTGACATTTTTGTATCGCGTTGTAGGGAAAAATGCTTTGTGGAAGCGGGTGGTTTTGTTTGAAGGTGGCGTATCGCAGTATACCATTACCCACGCCGTAGATTTGGTGAATTTGGGTGTGAAAAGTGGCGAAACGTTGGAGTATCAATTTGCGGTAAAAGACAACGATGGTTTGCGCGGCGGAAAGACGTTCAGAACCCCGGTGATGACGTTGGAAAGGATGGGTGCTGAAAGGGTAGCGCAACTGCTTGAAAAGCAAGAAGCGGGCATTGGTGCGGGCATGAGTAAATCATCGAAAACGCTGAAAGAGCTGCAAAAAGAATCACAGAAATTGCAGGAATCGCTTCAGCAGAATCAGCAGGGGTGGGACCAAGAAACCAAGATCAAAAACTGGCTCAATGAGCAGCAAAAAATGGTGGAGACGTTGAAGCAGTTGGAGAAAAAGCAAGCGGACGTGAATAAGCAAAAGAATGCGGTGAATCCCCCTTCGCAAGAACTGCAAAAAAAGAAGGATGAGTTGAATAAGCGGATGAAGCAGTTAACATCCCCTGAAATGCAGAAATTGATTGATGAAATTAACCGGTTGATGGAGCAAAAAGCCAACAAAGAACAGCTGCAAGAAAAGATGCAAAAGCTCAATGAAATGAGTCAGGAATCGTCGAAAGAGTTGGAGAAATTGATGGAGCAGTTAAAGCAATTGGAATTGGAGGAAGCGTTGGAAAATCAGCTGGATAGGATGCAAGAATGGACAGAAAAAGAGGAGTCATTGCAAAAAGCGCTGGAACAGGAGAAAGGCAAAGAGGTGTCGGAATCGGTGCAACAGCAACAAGAGGCGCAGAATGAGGCCTTGAAGGATATAGAAAAAGGGGCGCAGGACATCGAACAGAAGAACCAAGCGTTGGAGAAGCCGATGGACCTAAAAGCGGGAGAAACAGAGCGGAAAGAAGCGGAAGATGCGGCGAAAAAAGCTTCTCAGGAGATGAAGAACAACCGCAAATCGGGAGCTACCGAGCAGATGAAAAAATCGGCCCAGAAGATGAAAGAGGCGATGCAGAAAATGCAGGAAGGGTTTGAGCAAGAGCAGAAGAAGCGGATGGCGGAAGACTACCAGGCTCTGAGGGCGTTGTTGGAGAATTTGATCGATGCATCGAGCCGACAGGAATCGATTTTGATAGAATTGCGGAAAATGAGTCCGGATAACCCCAAACAGGTGGCATTGAACCGCGAGCAAATGCGTTTGAAGGAATCGTTGCAATTTATTGAGGATAGTTTGATGGCATTGGCCAAACGACAGACGATGATCAGTCAGTTTGTGACCCGAGAGATGAGTAGGGTGAATGTACAAATGGCGTTTTCATTGGAAAAAATGAAGGTGAGAAATCCGCGATCGGCGGCCCAACATCAGCAGTTTGTGATGACAGGGTTGAACAATTTGGCGGATATGTTGATGGAGAGTCTGCAAAATATGCAGCAACAGATGAACAGTGAACAGAAAAAGGAGGGTGATAAGAGTTGTGATAATCCCAATAAATCAGGCCAAGGGAAGCAGGGGAAACCCAAGCCCGGCAGTAAATTGAGTGAGTCGCAGAAGGCATTGGGAGAGCAGTTGCAAAAAATGCAACAACGCAAGCAAGGAAAACCCGGTCAGGATGGAAAGCCTCAGGGAGGGGATCCGCAATCGCCCGGTGAAGGAGGGGAGTCATCGCAAAGAGAACTCAACGAGGAATTGGCAAAGATGGCATTGATGCAGGAGGCGTTGCGCAGGCAAGTGGAGCAATTAAGGAAGGAGCTTGGACAGGAAGGCAAACAGGGGATGTCGAACGCATTGCAAGAAGTGGAGAAAATGATGGAACAGAACGAAAAGGACTTGGTGAATGGGAAGGTAACGCCGCAATCGTTGGAGCGACAGAAGCAGATCATGACACGTTTGTTGGAGCACGAGAAGGCGGAGCGCAAGCAGGAGCAAGAAGACCGCAGGGAATCGAATCAAGCGCCCAATTTTGTGCCCATCGTGCCGCCTGAACTGGCAGAAGAGGCCAGAAAAAAGGCAAGTGAGCGTGAGGCTTTGCGACGAGTACAGCCGGCCTTTAAGCCCTATTACAAACAAAGCGTGCAGAAATACCTACAGATTTATTCGCGGTAAAAGTATCTTTGTACTCTCATGTCGAAGATTACCATTACAGCTGCACTTCCTTACGCCAACGGCCCCGTTCACATTGGGCATTTGGCGGGTGTTTATATTCCTGCCGATATCCACGCCCGAGTACAACGTTTGCGTGGAGAAGAGGTGTTGTTTATTTGCGGTAGCGACGAACATGGTGTGCCGATTACGTTGAGGGCAAGGAAAGAGGGGATTACTTCACAGGACGTGGTGGATCGCTATCACAAAATTATTGGTGATTCGTTCAAGGAATTGGGCATATCGTTCGATATTTATTCGCGTACATCGAATGCCACGCATAAAGAGCTATCGCAGGCGTTTTTCAAGAATTTGTACGACAAAGGGGCCTTTAAAGAGATTCGCTCCGAGCAGTATTTCGATGAGCAGGCGGGGCAGTTTTTGGCCGATCGCTATATCGTTGGTACTTGTCCGTCGTGCAACAATGATGGCGCTTATGGCGATCAGTGCGAAAAATGCGGTAGCACGTTGAGTCCTACCGAATTGCTCAATCCCAAGTCGGCTTTGAGTGGCACTGTGCCTGTGATGAAAGAAACGGTGAACTGGTATTTGCCTTTGGATGAATTACAGGAGACTTTTTTGAATGGATGGTTGGGTGGTAAATCGCATTGGAAGAGCAATGTATACGGACAGTGTAAGAGTTGGTTGAATGAGGGTTTGCGGCCCAGGGCGATGACGCGCGATTTGGAATGGGGCGTGCCGGTGCCTTTGGAAGGTGCGGATGGCAAGGTGTTGTATGTGTGGTTTGAAGCGCCCATTGGATATATTTCGGCCACGAAAGAATTGCGTCCGGATGATTGGGAGCAATGGTGGACGGGCGATTCGCGTTTGGTACATTTCATTGGTAAAGACAATATTGTGTTTCACTGTATCATTTTCCCGGCGATGCTGCACTTACGGGGCGATGGATATGTGTTGCCGGAGCAGGTGCCGGCGAATGAGTTTTTGAATTTGGAGGGACAGAAAATATCGACCAGCAGAAATTGGGCTGTTTGGTTGAATGAATACTTGGTGGAGATGCCGAACCGGAAGGATGAGCTGCGTTACGTGCTTACGTCGATCGCGCCGGAGACCAAGGACAGTGAGTTTACTTGGAAGGATTACCAGACCCGTGTAAATTCTGAATTGGTGGGGATTTTGGGCAATTTCGCCAACCGTGTGTTGGTGTTGATGCAGAAATATTATGAAGGGGTAATGCCTGCGGTGGGTGCTGTAAGGGAGCCATATACACTGTTTGATCGGTCTGTTTCAGGGGAGCATCCCATGGTGGCCGAATATGTGCGCCCGGTGGTTGATTTGTTGAACAACTATCAGTTCCGCGATGCGCAATTTAAAATGATGGAATTGGCCCGATTGGGCAACAGATATTTGGCCGAACACGAACCTTGGAAGTTGGTGAAGACCGATGCAGAGGCTACGGCGATGGTGTTGAGTGAGGCGGTGCAGGTGTTGTACAATCTCGCGTTGTTGATGGAGCCGTTCATGCCAGAGGCGAGCAGCCGTTTGCTATCGCAATTGGGTGTTGCAGTAACTGCCGATGATAAACAGTCGTTCTGGTTGTCTGGTGCGCAGGTCGGCAAATGGTTTGAGTTGGCTGAAGGACATACGTTGGGTGCTGCTGGATTATTGTTTCAGAAGTTGGAAGACGATGTGATAGAAGCTCAGATTGCGAAGTTGCAAGCAACCGCGGCGGAAAGTGCGGCAGAGGCGGCGAAGTCAGCGGGCGCTGCAACAGGTTCTGTGGTTGCGGAAGTAGAATCGAAGCAGGCGGAAGCCAAAGCGGAAGTTACTTATGATGATTTTGCCAAGTTGGATTTACGCGTGGCAACAGTAACGGCGTGTGAGAAGGTGGAGAAAGCCGATAAATTGCTGAAGTTGACGTTGGCTGTTGGCGAGGAAGTTCGCACGGTGGTGTCAGGCATCGCCCTGCATTTTCAGCCCGAAGAGGTGGTTGGCAAGCAGGTGCTTTTGTTGGCGAATTTGGCCCCGCGAAAAATGCGTGGCATCGAAAGTCAGGGCATGATCTTGATGGCAGAGGATGCTGACGGGAAGTTGGTGTTCATGAGTCCGTCTAGCATTGTTGCTCCAGGCAGCTCTGTATCCTGATCGGGTTTGTTGGATTTGGCTTTGAGGGCCATCGCCATGAAATTGTCTACGATGGTTTTATTGCTCCAAAATGTTATTTGGGCTGTTTTTTCAGCCGGTTGTCCGTCGAAATAGCGATCAACTTCTGCCCCGAAATGAATGTCCATATCATAGAGAACCTTTGCCCCAAGGGTTTTTAGGGCCTCGGCATTGCAGAATTGCTCATACTGCCCCTTGATGGGGATGCTCATGATTTTTTTTCCCAAAAACAGTGCTTCGGCAGGCGTTTCAAATCCGCCACCGGTGATGATGCCTTGAGAGTGGATCATCGAGTGGGAAAACGACTCCTTGCCCAGCGGAAAGAGGGTGCAATTGTCTTTTTGTGATTGTTTGGACACTTCCGCACTGAAAATATGGAATCTCAGGTGAGTGAGGCTTTTGAATTGTCGCAACAGTTCTTCTAAGCGATATTGGGCCAGGTATACGGTAATATGCCCTTGGTTGGATGGTAGCGATTTACGAATGCTATCACCGATAATGGGTGGTAGAATGTTCGGGTGATAAGGTTGAAAATGCAATCCGATGTAATGCGATGCAGGCGCAAAATGTTTGAGTACGAACTCCCCAAAACGGTTTTTACGGCTGGGTCGCGGCACATTTTGGTACTGAAAACTGGCTTGATGTCCTATTTGAACGCTGAAAACCCCTTTCAATTTACAGGCCATGGCGGTGATGAAGTCGAAGTCATTGATGACCAAATCGTATTCTTGCACAGGCAAACGGCGAATGTCTTTCCACAGCTGAATAGGGTTAATTTGGCGCAACATTTTTTTGTAGTCTAACCCTCCACCATGGCGGTAGAACAAGCTGACGCCCTTGCTGCGAAATTTTACGGGGAGTTGAACGGGAAGGTGTGCATTATTGCCGCTGAGCATGACATCCACGCTGCCGTAAGTTTGTAGCAAAGGGATGATTTCTGCGGCGCGACTGATGTGGCCGTTACCCGTGGCCTGAACCGCATACAAGATTTTCATGATAGGGTGACGCTTGCGGGGCTTCCAACGATGGCCGCTATATGGTGACCGATTACATCCGGTAAGCAAGGCTTTCTCAGTAAATCCAACTCTTCCACATCTGCTTGTGCCATGGGTTTCTTTTTATTGGAAACCGGGTGCTGGTAGATCAACCATTCTTTGTCGTGATATTCCAATGCGGTCAGGTTTTCAATCCAGTCTCCAGAATTAAGGTAGAGTACTTCGCCTTTGTCGGTTTTGATGATGCGCTTTTGTGGCTGGTGAATGTGTCCACAGATTACGGTATGGTACTGCGAGTCGATGGCCAATTCCGCTGCAGTTTGTTCAAAGTTATTGATCCATGAAACGGCCTTTTTTACGCTTTCTTTCACGCGTTTGCTGAGGCTCATGCGCTCTTTGCCTATGAATCTCAACAACTGATTGATGCGATGATTCACCCAGATGAGAATGTCGTAGCCTTTGCCACCGAGCTGTGCCACCAATTTGGCCGATCCTTGGGTGGTAGCATCGAACACATCGCCATGGAAAATCCATACTTTTTTACCGTCTAATTGAAGAATTAGTTTGTCGTCAAGTGTGATATTTCCGAGTTGGGTGCCAGAATAACGACGCAACGCTTCGTCATGGTTTCCGGTGATATAATACACTTGGGTGCCTTGGGTGCTGAGTTTGAGGATTTCACGCACTACCTGCATGTGTTGCGGCGGAAAGTATGATTTTCTGAATTGCCAGATATCGATGATGTCACCGTTCAATACCAATATTTCTGGCTGAATGGTCTTGAGGTAGTCGCAGATTTCTTGGGCGTGGCAGCCAAAAGTTCCTAGGTGTAAATCACTCAATACACATACCTGAATTTGTCGCTTCGAGGTCGTCATGTTCTGCACGAAATACCTGTTGGTATGTTGGGTTAATGAGGATGAATTAAGATTTTTGTGTTGCTTTGGTGTTACGGAATGATGTAGAGTGTTATTATTTTGTTTTGAATTTTCTTAATAATAAATAAACATATCCTTATCCTATCAGTAACAATGAGAGGGTGTTGGTACATTCATATTTGAAGGTTAGAAACATTTGCGTTGAATTTTGAAAAAATCATTGATTAACAGGGATATAAGTTGGCTTTCATTTAATGGGAGGGTACTACAAGAGGCGGAAGACGAGCAGAATCACCTACACGACAGGCTGCGATTTTTGGGGATTTTTTCAAATA
>Ga0255106_1000323_pt1 | contig 11131 bp, 4 predicted proteins | sample Law_Cont_RepB_8h_FD_188453 | JGI IMG/M metagenome (GOLD analysis project Ga0255106, IMG submission 188453) | Freshwater microbial communities from St. Lawrence River, New York, United States - Law_Cont_RepB_8h | ecosystem: Environmental > Aquatic > Freshwater > River | place: USA: New York...
CTATATTAATATATTAAAATAATATGTTTTTCTTCTTAATAGATTAGATATATAATGGAATTATTAAAGCCTATTATTGTCAAAAGATGGATATCTGAAAATAAGTATATCAAATACATATTTGATAATAATATAGGCAACAAATATAAGTCTGATGATATTGTTATAAATCAATATATATTTCAGGATAATAATATAAAAGACGCTTTAAATAAGATAGCATATCATATATATAATTATGAAAATAATAGTAGAAAACAACAACCGTCGCAGCTAACATTTCCTTATTATTGCTGGGATGAAATATTAGGGAAACCATTTCTTTTTGATATTAAAGAGATTTATTGGAAGGGTTATGATGTTAATCCCCTGAAATCCAAGGATAGGGCCTCAAAGAAACTTGAAGAATCTATAGAGTATATCAATAATGATAATGATGAATTGTTTAATAATGATTTAATCAATATAGTTTTTCGTAATGATTTTGATTATGATAATAAATATTATTTTAATAAAAACGAAGAGGTCAATATTGAAGCAATAGCTAAATTGATTAAGGAAGAAGATTCTATTGTAAAGCTCTATAATCTCCCTGTACTGAAAGTTGTAGAACAGAACGAATATTATAACGAGGTTATATTTGAGTATAGAATGGAAAATATAGAGCCGCTAATGGTATTATTTGATACACTTAAAACTGATGAAGAAATCCAGTTGATACAGTTTGCGAATAATAACAATGCAATATATAAATTGTATAAATACCACACATTCGATAAAAAATATTTGGATTACAGATTTAAATCGAGCTCTACCAAAAAAGAAGGCAAGGATATATCTGTTATAAACCTTTATTACAAGAATAAGAATATCAAATTATCAATATTTAAAGACGGGGTTTTCAAATTGGCTTTTAAATATGACGTAGATAATGGAGAGAATAAGAGTAATATATTACATATTAAGGATGATATTGTAAAATATTTAAAGAAGTTTAATATAAATATCTTTTTCAAAGAGATAGATATTAACCTCAGAATAAACTATTCAATTGACAATTTAGAATATCAGAAATTAATAAAAAAAATAGGAACATATACCAAAATATTTGAGGATTTTGTGCTTAATAAGAAAAAATCTAAGGGAGTTTTTAAATACAAAAGAATTGCAGGCAATTCCATGAGGTTTGATTTAGATAACTTTATAATTAATAGACATGAAATACAAGATTCTACAATAGAAGAAATCTTGGCTGTGCTAAAAGATATGGGGATAAATACTACTATAAATTATATCAAAGGTGTTATTAATAAAAAAGCCGAAATACAAAATATAAAGCCTAATAATACCGATACCGACGAAAAAGAAGAGACCATTATAATAATCAAGGAATACAATAATAATATAGACTTCTATGTTGATATTAAAAAGACGAGTTCTTTCGTAGAGTTAGATAATTTAAAATATTGGCTCTCGCATATCATTGAAGATATTAGAAACGAAAGGAAACCGGGTCCTGGTCCTAAGAAAAAAATAATTACCAATATTGTTTTACCTGAACCCAAAAAAGCTTCTTCAAAATCATCGTCAAAATCACCTTCGTCCAAAAAATCCTCATCAAAATCAAGTGATAGTTTTAAGTTTGACGAAGAAGAGTTTAACAAAGATAACTTTAATAATAGAAGTTCGGGTGGTGATAAGAATAGCAAGAATGATAATAATTATTTGATAAATAAATTAAATAATGCTGATAAAGAGCTATACAAAGACCGTGGAAAAGGCAAAAATCCTGCAAGAAAATGCCAGAAAGAGTATCAGCCGCTTGTTCTCAAAAAAGAAGAGATTGAAATATTAAAAGCCAAAGGATACGATCCATATGATAAGAAGGTTTTTGATAATTATATTGAATACGGAAGTAGCGAAGATAACAAGAACTTTTATACTTGTCCGCGCGTATGGTGTCCTATAAGTAATATCCCGCTCGACGAAGCCCCCTCTGTACCCGGCGAATCTCTGAAATGCCCAGAAGAAAATGAGAAACCAATTATGATGAATGCAAATATGAAAAATGAAAATAAATCGCGATTTGTTTATTTACTTAAAGGAGATATAGAGATACCTTGTTGTGGCAAAAGAAATCCTGAAAAAAATGCTAATTTGGTTGATAGCAAAAAGATAGATAAACTACCATCTAAAAAAGCTATTAAAGATTTAGAAAAGAAGAAAAAGGCCGATAATAAGAATAAGAAAAAGAAAGAGATTGAAGAGATTGAAGAGATTGAACAAGAAAATGATGATATTGTTTATATACCTGAATCCCCTGGTGCACCTAAGACTAATGGAACACGCGATAATGGAAGAGATGAGAACGATAAGAATTATATAATGAATAAAATACCTGTTCCTAAAAATCGCTTTGGTGGAATACAAAAAGAGTTATATTATATATTATTTGATGATTACAGAGATTATACAAAAAACTGTTTATCTAATAATAATATAAATAAGCACAATTGTGTATTAAGAAAAGGCTTGAATAATACAACTAATATTATCAATTCAATTGCTTATTTATTGGGAATTACAAAAGATGATTTTATAAAAAATATAGAGGATAAGCTGGATATCTTGAAGTTTTTATCCCTTGAAAATGGAAATGTATTCAAGGATTTTTCTGATATAGAACCAGTTATTCCCGAATTAAACAATGAGTTATATACAGAGTTCCTCCTTAAATACTCTAATGCCGACAAGACTATTAATATTCCTGATATGAATGATAATCGCGAGAAATCCCTTTATCAAAAGTCCCGATTATTATGTATATATAAATCTTATAAAAAGTTCATTAATTATTTAAAGACAGAAGAAAATCCCTCCGGAAATGTCATTCATTATTTATATACATTAGTCGCAATCATATATAATAAACTAATTGTATTGTGGGATGTTGAGATTGGGCAACCAAATAGTGATGTAAGCATTGTATGTCCTCGCTATTGTGCGATAAATGATCTGCTTTTATATCTCGGGAAAAAAACGAAGGTCATTATGTTAATGACTTCATCCGAAAATAAAGCAAAGGATAACGAGGTTGCCTATTATGAACCTATAATATCAAAATCCCTAAATAAAAAAGAGAGCCTATTTTTTAATCTTGATAATCACAAAAATATAGTTAAAATATTAAATAAATGTTCTGTTAATATCAACGACGCTAATAAGAACTTCTATACCAATCTAGAAAATATGAAGGCTACAAGGCAGCAAATTATAATAAAAACAGAAGGACAGAAAGACGATGTTGAAAAAAATCAAATATATAGAACATTAATAATCAACAAGGACCTCTCTATCAATAGAATAATATTGAAAAAAGACAATACAGTGTTATGTATTATTAAGTTCGAAAAACTCTCAATAATTATGCTTGATTTAATCATTAAACGCCTGAATATTAAAGATGTTATATTTAGCGAGGATATTGATGGCGATAACTTCAAGATTTATATAAATAAAGCATTGCATTCTTTTATTGTTAAAAGGTTTGAAAAAATAGGTATAGCAGTTGATATTGGGGAAATAGCTAAGGAAAACGAAAATACAATAAGGAGCAATTTATTATTTAAGGACGAAGCTTATAGCAAGGACCGCGGAATTATCAGCAATATCTTGAATAAATATAATGATACAGGTAAATATTCAAAAGAAGAGAAAAAATGGCAAGATATGAGAAAGCACATATACGATAAATTGCTTGATGCAAGATTTGATGATAATTATTATAATGAGCTTTCTAAAAAATCCCGTAAAGAAATTATAAAAATCTTGTTGAATAATATCAGCAGCAGCGGCAGCAGCGGAGCCAATAAAAGAAAATTGAGAGGATTACAGATAATACTAGAAGGCATTGATATATATTCGAGGAAAAATATTAAAGATTGGTATTCCAATGATTTGGCTTATTCAAGATATAATTATGTTAATGATATTTCAAATAATATTAAAGAAGATGGTGATGATTTGATATTCACACAGTACTTGGTATCAGATAGAGTGCCTGATAAAATAACTAATAATGGGGATTATTTGCCTAATACAAATACGAACGCCTATGCAAATACGAATATTGGTTTCTATGAGCTTAAAAATAATCTGCAAAAATCGAAGTCTTCTGATAATAGTGATATGCAAAATGGGAAAAAAAATCAATATCAGTATATTCCAGAAAATTGGAAAGGAATTGAAAAAGTTCTTGCGAGAAAATGGACAAAATATAAGAAAAAAATATGGTCTAAGTTGCGCTATATAGATTCTACTTATACTGATACTAATATCTATGAACTATTTAAGTATCTGCTTAAATACGATAATAACCTGATAAATAATATTATAACTTTTGAAGATATCGTGCAATATACTTACAAGGAATACATGGATTTATTATTAAACAATACACCAGACATTGATTTGGATTATAAAAATGAGATAGATATGTTATTTAAGGACCCGCATTTCAAAAATACATATATAACTGCGATGAATATAGTAAATAATACTAATAAGACATTTAAGACGACACGAATATTCTTGGAAGATTACTTTTACAAGAGTTCCCCCGATGAGCGTAAAAATATATTGAATATCATAGAATCTACAAAAGCCATTAAATATTACGGTGATATACTATTAAAACAAATGTCTATCAATTTAAATATCAATATTATGGTTATACATCACCGTGTAGATTATGGCAAGGGTGTTGAAGTATCTAAGAGAGCCGGAAGTAAAGATTTAAAAGTATCTATTAAGTTTTATAATGCCGGTGATAATAATAATCACGCTGAGATATTAAAGAGGCCTCTAATTATTTTATATAGAAAAATAGAAAAGACATTCATAGGCTATTATTTAATAAAACTTATAGATGATAATAAGATTATCTATAACGAATTGAATGAAGCCGATGAAGATATAAAAAATATATTGAAACACCCGAACTCACTTGATAAAAGCAGTTCCCCCATAACTGTGAACATATAAAATCCCTATGAATCTAACCTATCTTACCAATACCTACTACCAAATAAACCATTAAATGTATTTTATTTTTTGTTCTGGCAATTTATAACATTTGCTAATCATACCTTCAATTCCCTTATTGAGATTGAACTCAATCTGCAAATCGTCTTCGTTAAAGTCTTCGCCTGTTTCACCAGCGTCGCCTGCGTCGCCTGCGTCTCCCTCATTTATGCTTGTTAGCATATGATTTGTATCTTTGACATCCTTCAATAGCTCTATCATATACTCTTCATCGATCAATATCTTGCTATCTCCGGTACCGCAAGGAGGCTGTTGTCCTAACATAACATTTGCTGATACTCCATTTACCTTGTCATATTCTGCGAAAATACTTGCATTAATAAGCATATCAGTGGTTTCTTCAAAAGAGGATTTGGCAAGTGGTCCAATGTCTCCTCTGTTAATTCCATGTCTGTCAATTGACATCAATTGACCTTTGTATGTCATAGTATCTATGAGTAGCGACATATGCCTGTAATTCATAGAACCCTCATTCGTAACAATTAGCAGCTCTTTGTATAATGCGTATCGTGCCGCTTCAATACCAAGTGTATCATAGATTTCGCGGATATCATTTGAAATAGTGCGAGTACTATCAATATTCGGATTTGACAATAATTCTATCAAGTTTGTTCCGTCAGTATCCAATACCCATTCAAGCATTTCATCAAAATTGTTAGTATCATCATTGTATCTATAATATTTCTTCTTGTCCAGCGATACCTTCTTAATTCCCTTATAACCCTTCAATAATATTTGATGCACAATATTATGCTCAATCGCCTTGATTGTAGCAATCTCATCTCCATCTTTGAGTGCACTATCCGTAAGCTTGATGCGAAATACACATTCCTCTGCATTATCATCGCTATATACACATTCAATATATTTATCATAAGCTGTATTCAGTTTTGTATAAATATCAATCATCTTCAAATTATAAGAGAGCATTTTGAACTTGTCAAATACCAATCTTAGAACCCATGGCGAAGAGCTCTTAGACTTCGCAGCATTTCCGTTCAATTCTTCAAACTCTTTGTATATATTCATAATACCCTTGTCTTCTTCAATATTCGTCTCGTAATATTCGCCATTATCCCAGTATATCTCAGTATATTTTAGAATATCCGACAATTTCGTAATCTCAATAGAGTTTTTAATATTCATTGCGTGATTCTTAGTAATATCAATTCTATCGTCCTTGAAATTGCCTTCTTCGTCCTTCAAAGGATTAATGACACAAGAAATATCGTTCTTCATATATATCGTCAAAGTCGGCGTTTTAGTCTTCTTGGTAGCCGACAAGATTTCTTTGAGACGAGGAACACCCGAAGTAGCCTTTACAGCAGCAGCAGTACCAGAAACATGGAATGAATCAAGCGTCATCTGTGTCCCCAATTCACCAATCGTCTGCGCAGCAATTATTCCCACCATTTCTCCGGGCTGTGCAATGGCCTGGTTGAAATACTCAATGATTTGCGAAATAATCCAATCAAATATTTCAACAGTGAAATGATAATGAAATATAATTTTTTTAGGATTTAGATATTGTCTGAGCAAAATGTGGAGATATCTCATCCCTTGTGAGCGATTTTTAATATACAATTTGTCCACAAGATTATCAATGTTATCCAAGATATAATCAGGTGTTAAATCCGTCTTGATAGCCGCAATGTTAATAGATTTGATTCTATTGTGAGCCGTAGTAACAATACGGCTAAATGGTATAGGATAATTAATGACATTCTTTTTATCGCGATTATATATTTTCTTAATCAAGAAAAGTTTATCATCAATCATCTTATCAAAGTGCTCATTGCACCTGACATATGTATTGGGTGTGATAGTCTTAAAAGCGTCATCTGTAATATGGATATTAATATTGTCGGTGCTTTTAAGATTATATTCAAAGTCCAGTTCAATATTATTTTTATAGATAGTGTCAATTACCTGAACCTCAATTTTACAACCATCCATTCCATCTTCTCCGTAAATATATTGGATGATTGTGCCGTCAGCAGTTCTCACAGTATTATCATAATGAATCTTGGAATCTTCCATAGCTTTTACTAATCTCCTTTGAATATATCCGGTCTCTGATGTTTTTACAGCAGTATCAATGAGACCCTCGCGGCCACCCATAGCGTGAAAGAATACTTCGTGTGGTTTCAAGCCAGATATAAAGCTATTTTTGACAAATCCTCGTGCCTCAGGGCCGTCATCGTATTTTGTAAAATGCGGTAGAGTTCTGTCAGTGAATCCATATGTAATGCGTTTGCCATCGACATTCTGTTGCCCTACACATACAATCATCTGTGAAATGTTAATCTCTTTGCCCTTAGAACCTGATTTAACCATATTAATCATACGGTTTGTTTTTTCGTCAATTTGCGAGAATCCAATTTTTCCTACTTCGCTCGTTGTCTCATTCAAGATACCGATGAGTTCTCTCTCAATATAATCCTCGTTATTCAAGATACCATTGTTATCGTGCGTACCTCTTCTAATTTCGTCAAGCTTATTATAGGCCTTGGTTTGCATTTCCTTAATTTTGTTTTTGAGATGTTCGTCAGTCTTTTTATCTGTTACTAGGTCACTGATACCAACACTAAAACCCGCTGTAAGTAGCCATCTGCACACAAGACGCTGGGTATTATCCAAAAACTTGCGAACTTCAAATGGGCCATAATCGTGATAGATAACTGGAACTAATCCTGTTGAAATACCATGAAATACCACTTTGTCTAGATTACCACTCTCCAAAATACTGTCATTTATAATTACTTTCTCGTCCTTCTTATTTTTTCTATTTATGAAGAGGCCGGGTGGTAATATTTGAGAATACGCCTCCTTTCCGTTATAAATATATTTATTTTTAGGTTTAGGCAACCTTCCTTTAAAATAACTATTAACCATTTGAATGTTTGCCATGGTTTTATCGTGAATCTCTGTAAAATCCTTAGTTAGGCGATAAGAACCAACAAGAGTATCTTGGACTACCTCAATGATTGGTTTGCCATCGCGGGGTGCAAGAATCATATACGGGACTGCTGCAATATCCATAAGTTCGTTCATAGTCTGGATACTTTGCGGACAATGCAAGTTCATCTCATCTCCGTCAAAATCTGCATTATATGGCGGAGTATCCAAAACATTTAGACGAAATGTTTGGTAAGGCATAATAACTACCTTATGACACATCATAGACATCTTGTGTAGCGAGGGCTGTCTGTTAAATAGCACATAATCGCCATTAGACAAGTGGCGATGAACTGTGTCGCCGATTTTCAATTCTTTTGCAATTGTTTCCAAATCCTTGGAATATTTAAGATTGATTGTAGTATTTGGTTTTTTAATATACTTGGCACCCGGCCAATGGTCTGAGCCGTTCATAATCAATTTACGCATATGCTCTATATTATATTTATTGACAATTTCGGGAAATGTAATATTGATGGCGACTTTGATAGGAACACCAAGTTCATCTATGCTGATATAAGGGTCGGGAGTAATTACAGAGCGCGCTGATTGATCTACACGTTTGCCGTTCAAATTACCGCGAATACGTCCTTCCTTCTTCTTCATTCTGTCAGATACAGATTTCAACTTGCGCCCATTTCTTTGTTGCGCAGGGGCCAATCCAGGCATTTGATTATTAATGAAGGTAAATACATGATATTGTAATAGAATAGTATAATACCTAACAGTCTCTTCCGTAGCTCCCTTTTTAATTTTATCTTCAACTTGATTATTCGCCTTGATAATATCGCTCAATTTATGCGTCAAATCATCTTCGCGGCGTTGGCCATTCTCTTCAATAATACTGGGTCTTACAGCGGGCGGAGGAACGGGGAGGACAGAGCATATCATCCATTCTGGCCTATTCCATTTAGGATTGAACCCCATCATTTCCATATCTTTCTCACTAATCCGCTTGAATATTTTGAGAATATCTTCGGCAGTGAACTCTTGGCGAACATTATCTTCAAGCTTCTTATCTTTCCATTCAGCAATGATTTTCATAGAGTTTTCTTTGTTGATTTTTGTAGGACGGATAGCGCCACAACCGACTACTTCATCATCGCCGCATACCTTGAGCTTGGTTGTAGTATTACAGAGCTTGTAATATGCCTCCCATCTTTTCTGGTTATTCTTAATGGACAAGATTTTATTGATATCATTCTTAAAATCTTTGTGAGGAGTATTTGGAGATATAAGACATTTTGAACATTTATAACATACGCAATTTAAAATTTTTCTTACAATATCAAAGAACATAGCGTGAAATACAGGTTTGGCAAGAACAATATGTCCGAAATGTCCTGGACAAAATATGTTTTTCTGTTCACAAGTAATACATGTTCGGTTATGTTCAAGAACTCCCATACGAGAGTCAAATAAACCGCCAATAATAGGTTCACTTCCAGCATATGTATCCGTTTTATTAATTTCAACAACTGACCTTTTAATAATTTCATCCGGACTTAATACACTAAATTGAATACCTTTTACTTCCTGAATTTCAACCTTTTGATCGTTATAAGATAGTTCGGGATAAATTGACATATCTCTTAATATTAGTAGTTAAAATAACTCGTCTTATGTTTAAATAATATAATCAATTTTTACAATTAAATATAGAAAAATTAAATATAAAAATGTAGAAAATACTGTAAATAATCCTTCATTTAAGCATCAGTAATCCGAAATACTCTCTTAGGCTTCACGGCGCCTCTTGCAGCTCTCGCAGCTCTCGCAGCAGGAGGAGATTTTGGCGGGCTTGCTGGACTTGCTGGACTTACATCAGTAATCCTAAATACTCTCTTAGGCTTCACGGTGCCTCTCGCAGCAGGAGGAGATTTTGGCGGACTTACATCAGTAATCCTAAATACTCTCTTAGGCTTCACAGCGCCTCTCGCAGCTCTCGCAGCTCTCGCAGCTCTCGCAGCAGGAGGAGATTTTGGCGGGCTTGCTGGACTTACATCAGTAATCCTAAATACTCTCTTAGGCCTGACGCCTCTCGCTACCGGAGGAGATTTTGACAGACTTGTCAGACTTGAAGGACTTGACACACTTGACACACTTGGTAGACTTGACGGACTTACATCAGTTATTCTAAATACTCTAACCTTTCTTACTTTAATTGATACAGCAGCAGCAGGAGGAGATTTTGGAGGACTAGGGTTTGTCGGACTAACATCGGTAATCCTAAATACTCTCAATGATTTCGGAGATTTCTTGTTTAATGGCATTCTTAATTTAATATAAGAATAAATATAAAAATAATCGCTGCTAGCAGGGATCGAACCTGCGACCACTCGATTAACAGTCGAGTGCTCTGACCAACTGAGCTATAGCAGCAGGTATTGCTACCCAACTATATATATTCTTTAATCTTTATATAAGTTTTTAATATTATAATAGATAAATAATGAATGGCGAAAAATCTGTAGAAGATAATGAATGTTTAATATGTTGCGATGAAAAGGCGACAGATAATTTGAATTGTTATAAGTGTAATAAAATAATATGTATATCTTGTTGTAATAAGTTGGATACCAGGACATCTCTGTTATATCTTGAGAGTAAGCATATATTTATTAAATACTGCTGTCCTTTTTGCAGATATTGTAATAACAAACATATCAAGCTATTTAATAAAAATGAAATAGTAGCGATATATACAGAGACACTAACCCAACTATCAATATTACAAAAATACAACGATACTTTGGTTAATAATTACAATCAAATATATAATGAAAATAAGAGATTACAAGAAGAGATTACTAATAAAAACGCTGAGATTACTGAAATAACCGAGCTATTAAAAGGCAAGACTGGCGATGCTGTAGACGAAGCTGACGATGCTGTAGACGAAGTAGACGAAGCTTTAGACGAAGTTGACGATGCTTGACGAAGCTACAAGCTTGACGAGATAGATAAAAATATAGAAGACTAATAATATCTTGCAAGCCTCTTGCTAGCCTCTCAATATACCGCGCTGGGGGCGGTTTCCCCCACATAGATTAACAGAACAGTTATAGAG
>Ga0255106_1000344_pt1 | contig 10716 bp, 12 predicted proteins | sample Law_Cont_RepB_8h_FD_188453 | JGI IMG/M metagenome (GOLD analysis project Ga0255106, IMG submission 188453) | Freshwater microbial communities from St. Lawrence River, New York, United States - Law_Cont_RepB_8h | ecosystem: Environmental > Aquatic > Freshwater > River | place: USA: New York...
AACCGCGGCTGACCACCCTTGGTCAGCCGCGGTTGAGCGAGGGCGCTCAACCCTACCCCATTCAGAGGACAGCACGTGGTGCTGGCCCTACCTCGATACATGAGGATGCGACGCAATCGCCGCCCACCCTTCAGCGCGCCGGGACGGCGCGGAGCTGGACGGAGTCGATGACGGTCGGGCCGAGGATCACGTTGGTCACGATGACGAGCACCTGACCGGGCTCACAGAGGCCTTCGTCGCGCAGGCGCTGCAGGGCGAGGGTGATGTTGTCCTCGGCTTTGGGCTCGAACTTCATCTGGAAGGATTCGACGCCCCAGAGCAGGCTCATCTTCCGGTGGACGTGCGTCTCTTCCATGAACGCGTAGATCGGGCAGCCGATGGCGCGGAGCGAGGAGAGCGTGCGCGGTACGTCGCCATTGCGCGTGAAGGCGATGATGCCGGTGTTGCCGAGGTCCTGGGCGAGGCCCGCGGCGGCGCGGAGCAGTTTGACCTTGGCGGTCTCGTTGAGCTGTTCGGCGGAAAGCACCCGCGGTAGTTCGCGTTCGGTCGTGGTCGCGATGCGGGTCATCACGTCGACGCAGCGGATGGGGTGCTTGCCGGTCGTGGTCTCGCCGGAGAGCATGACCGAGTCGGCCATCTCGAGCACCGCGTTGGAGACGTCGGTCACTTCGGCGCGGGTCGGCACCGGGGCGTGGATCATCGACTCGAGCATGTGCGTCGCGACGATGACCGGCTTGCGACGGGCGATGGCCATGGCGACGGCCTGGCGCTGGACGAGCGGGAGGGTCTCGTAGGGGATCTCGATGCCGAGGTCGCCGCGGGCGACCATCAGGGCGTCGGTGGCCTCGAGGATCGAGCCGAGGTGCGCGATGGCGGACTGGTCTTCGATCTTGGAGATGATGTGGGCGTTGGACTCATGCTGCGCCAGCAGGGTGCGGAGCGCGTGGACGTCGGCCGCCTCGCGGACGAACGAGAGCGCGTAGAAGTCGACGCCGACTTCGCAGCCGACGGCGACGTCGGCGCGGTCCTTGTCGGTCAGGGCGGGGAGGTCCACCTTGACGCCGGGGAGATTGATGTGGCGGCGGCTGCCGAGCGGACCGGGCTGCTCGACCTTGCAGCGAAGGCGGTCCTTCTTCTGTTCGAGCACGCGCAGTTGGATGAGACCGTTATCGACGAGGACCACGCCGCCCACGGGCACGGCGCTGATCATCTTCGGGTAGTTGGTCGGGATGACGAGGATGTCCCCCTCGGCCTGGGCCGTTTCGGAGCCGGTGACGTCGACGATCTGATCGACGAGGAGCTGGGTGGATTCCTTGCGGGCGCCGGTCCGGATCTCCGGCCCTTTGATGTCCATCATCACCGCCAGTTCCTTCTTCAAGCGGAGGCTGACGTCGCGGACGCGGGCGACGATGGTGCGCACCCAGGCGTGGTCGGCGTGCGCCATATTGAGGCGGACGACGTTCGCGCCGGCCTTGATGATGGCCTCCAGCTGGGCTTCGGACTCGGTCGCAGGCCCGATGGTGAAAGTGATGCGGGTGTGGCGGAAAGGCTTCACGCCTTTTATGAGTAGGTCTGACGCCGAGCGATGCAAGGGAAAGGATTACGTCCTTTTACTTGCTATTTATGAGGCACTTACCTCGTCACAATTGAGCAACTTTTACTCCGCGCGTCGGGCGAAGACATCCCGGCGGTCTTTCATCCGCTCTTCGAAGAACGTCTTCTGTTCGAAAGGCCAGACGATATCCGGCTCGATGAGCCAGCCCTTGTGCGCGGCGAGATGCTCCTGCGTCCATCCGAAGTAATCCGCGTTGTCCGTCCGGAAGTGGAGGCGGGTGCCTGGCACCGCCCGCGAGGCGAGGAGATCGAGATTCTCCGGGCTGATGAAACGGTTCTTGTGATGCTTCTTCTTCGGCCACGGATCCGGATACAGGATGAAAATCTTGGCGAGACTCACCGGAGGCGGTAGGGCTTCGAGGAACTCCGTAGCCTCGGCCTTGAGGAAGATGACGTTATCCAGTTTGCCGAGGGTCTGTTTGCGCACCGAGCGTTCCACGCGGTGCGTGATCAGGTCGATGCCCACGCAGAATTCTTCCGGATGCGCGGCCGCATAGGCCGCCAGCCAGTGACCGTGACCGCAGCCGAGCTCGAACGTGATGCCGGTCCGGCCGGCCAAGGCCGTGGCCAGGGTCGCCCTCAGCCGGGCGACGTTGGCCTCGCGGCGGGCCTCCGCCCACTCCTTGCCCATGACTTTGGTATGCTCCGGCACGACGGGGTTAAGAGGGAAAGGAGCGACGGAGGCAAGAGAGCCAATGAAGAGAGTATCGAGTATAGAGTATGGAGTATTGGGGATAGATACCGGTTCAGGTGACGGGTGACAGCCACCAGGGCATCGGCCCCTCAGGAGTCGGCCTTTCAGCTGTCGGCCATCGGCTTCGGGTTCCCGTTGCTGGCTCCCGAACGGCCGGATCCTGAACTGCTGGTCTCCGTGGCCGTCACCCGGCACCTGATAATATGCCCCCCGGCCAATCATCCGGTCTCCGGTTTCCCTTTGATTGGCGGCCCCTACCCGTGCTGGGAATAACTCCGGCTTCCCTCGGTCGGACGCTTGGAGTCTCTTGGTGGCCTATGGCCAAGGTAGACATCGATATCGTCCAGAAAATCCTGAAGGAAAGCGGAGTCGACGTGCGCGTGGCCGCCGAGATCCTGAACCAGATCCGCGATGCCGTGGCCGAAGAGGCCGTGGAGCGCGAGAAGCCGGCCAAGAAGCAGATGCTCGTCCTGGTCAGCGAACCCGAGGAAGGCTTGCCTAAGGACCTGACCGGATGGGTCGTCCAGCTGCTCGAGGACGACGACCCCAAGGAAGTCTCCGCCAAGATCGTCGAGGTCGCCAAGGCCTTCAACGAATCGCCCAAGGGGCAGCGCGTGCCCGTCGAGTCGTTCGGCGACGCCGTGCAGAGCATCTCCGGCAAACTTTTCAAGGAGAGCGATCTCTGGATCAAGACGCGTGAGCCGGTCCGCATCATCCCGGTGAAGAATTCCATCGGTCGTCGTCGTCGCGACTGAACTTCGGTTCGGTCAAGAGGCGCACCCGGAAGAAGGTTCGGGAAAAAGCGAATTTAGAGGGCGTTTTTACCCGATTTAGGGAGGTTGATTGCTCTCGCCTAGACGGCCTGCGCCCCTACTTTTCAGACCATCCATGAAGTTCAAAAACTTCCCTATCTACCGCATCGAATGGGTGACCTCCACCTTTCTGATCGGGACAGCCCTCCTCTCGCTGACCGTGGTCCCCTGGTTCCTCTGGACCCAGTTCAACCTCCCGGCTGAGGCCGCCAACAAGGTCCACGGCTGGGGCTTCATCTGGGCCATGTTCGTGTTCTACTACTACGCGACCGGGTTCGGCATCACCCTGGGCTACCACCGCCTGTTTTCGCATATCTCCTTCAAGGCCAAGTGGCCGGTGAAGCTCTTCGTCCTCCTGTTCGGCGCCGCTTCCTTCGAGAATTCGGCCCTGGATTGGTCCGCCGACCACCGTATCCACCACAAGCACGTGGATGAAGACGAGGATCCGTACGATATCTCCAAGGGCTTCTTCTACGCCCACATCGGCTGGCTCCTCTTCCGCCTCAAGCCGAAGCCGCCCGTCACCAACGTCAAGGACCTCGAAGCCGACCCCCTCGTCATGTGGCAGCACCGCTACGTCCAGTGGATCGGCGCCTTCGTGGGCTTCGTGATGCCGGCCGCCCTCGGTTATGGCTACGCCTCCTTCATGGGCTACGCCAACCCCGGCATGACTGCCCTGGCTTCCTTCCTCATCGCCGGACTCCTTCGTACGGTCGTCGTCCAGCAGGGCACCTTCTGCATCAACTCGCTCTGCCACATGATCGGCCGTCGCCCGTATTCGACCGACCACAGCGCCCGCGACAGCGGCGTCGTCGCTCTCCTGACCTTCGGCGAGGGCTACCATAACTATCACCACGAGTTCCAGCACGACTACCGTAACGGCGTGAAGCCCTGGCAGTTCGACCCGACCAAGTGGATCATCTGGACGCTTTCCAAGGTCGGCCTGACCCAGGACCTGCGCCGCGTGCCGGATTCCCGCATCATGGCCGCTGAGCTCAAGGAGCAGAGCCGCACCCTCGGTCGCGACATCGATTCCCTCGCCGCCCGCCTCGATCTCCGCACCCGCGAACTCAAGGCCAAGACCATCACCGCGGCCCACGAGCTCGCCAAGGAACTCGCCCTCCGCGCCGAAGTGCTCAAGGAAGCCGCCGCCACCAAGGCGGAGGTCGCCCAGGAAACGATGGTGGAACTGCGTGGCCTGCTCAATCAGGCGGCTTCGCATCTCGAAGCGCTGCGCCGGGCTGGCGCTGGTTCGGCCGCCTAAGGCCTCCGCGGATCAGATCCGCAGCGTGCGCATCAGTTCGAGGACCTGCTCCTCGATCTGAGGCAGCGCTTGGTCCGGATGCGCGAAGTCGATGTCGTGCACCGACCAGTATTCGATCCGGTCCGCCCACTCGGGGTGAGCCTGGAGCATCATCGCGTGGTGCTCGTCCTTCTTCAGGGCGATGGTCCGGTGGGCTCGCTCCAGGTCTTCCCGGCGGAGCTGGGTCGGCGCCGCGCCCGTCAGTTCCAGGGGGATGCCCAGTTCCCGCAGGCGGCGTTCGGTGTCCCGGGACAGCAGGGTCGGCTCGTCGGCCACCAAGGAGGTCAACAGCCCGCGCGAAAAGGCCCGGGCCGGGTGGCCCGCCCGGGTCGCATGCCAGTTGAACAGGGCCTCGGCATGGCGGCTGCGGTAGAAATTACCCGTGCAGACGAACAGGGTGAGGGGGCCAGAATCTGCGCTTGTGCGTTGGGCCATGCTAGGTAGAGTCCCCGCAACCTAACCTCACTGCCATGGTACGCAATCTGTTCGTTCTCTCCCTCCTTTCCGCCGTCCTCGTTGGTTGCATGGGTCCTGAAAAGGGCCCGTCCCCGGTCACCGATGGTGCCGGCGATGCCAACCTCGTCCCGACCACTGGTCTGACCCCGGTGATCTCTCCGGTCGTCGAGCCCGCTCCGGCCCCGGCCGCGAAGAAGGCCCCAACGAAGTCGAAGGGCAAGCTGCCCCTCAACAGCAACAGCAGCAAGTAAGCCGCGAGGCTTACATCAACGACACCTCGGTGACGAAGGTGTCGACCTGACCGGGCTCCGCAAAACGGAGCCCGTTCTTATGTTCGGGGCTGTTGGGCGGTCCCATCCACGGCTCGACGCAGTAATACGGCGCTTCCGGATCGGGCGTCCAGGTGACCACGCTCGCCCACGCGCCCGGGATCGCTTCTTCGCCGACCTTGATCGAGATGTCCTCTTCGCCGGACTTCGGACCGAAGCTCAGCGTGGCCGACTTGAGGTTCGTGAAGATGCAGTCGGACAGGTGCGGGCTGTCGAAGCCGATGGCGTCCTGGCCTTTCAGTTCGGCGAACGGCACCAGCTTCCCGTCGGCGGCGTGGCGCCACTGCTTCTTCGACGGGATCTTCACGACGTAGTCGCGACGGCTCAGGCCGGCGTGCCACGGGAGCGTGAAGTAGAAGTGGTGACCGGCGCACCACGGCAGCGGCTGGGCGTCGCGGTTCTCGAATTCGAAGGTGATGCGCAGGAACAGCTCGAGGAAGTCGAAGCGGATCCGGAAGTCGTAGGCGAAGGGATAGCAGTTCCGGCCACGTTCGTCCTGGATCATCCGGACCACGGCGTGCTTGGGGCCGCTCTCGACGATCTCGAAGGCGGAATCGCGGGCGAAACCATGCTGCGGCATCGGGCGTTTGACCCCGTCGGCGGCCTTCCAGGCGAACTTCTCGCCGTCGGCGTAGTTGCGCCCCATGAACGGGAAGAGGATCGGATTGCCGCCGCGGACCGGGCCGATCTTATCGAGGTCCATCGGCGCGCCTTCGGGCCAGAAGAGGATCTCGCGGTGGCCCGAGGGGACGTCGAGTTTCCAGCGCAGCAGGCGGGCGCCGCGGGTCAGGCAGGTCTCGTAGGTCGAAGCGCCGACCTTCCATCGTTCCATCGGCACGCCGTTCTCTTCGTAGCTCTGCATGACGCCGAGCAAACGCGGACCGCGGCCGGTGGCAAACGCGGACTTAGCCCGCGCGCTTGGCGAAGCGGTAATGGCAGACCATCCACTCCGTGCCGCCCTGGTAATTCCAGAGCTCGGCGCAGGCCATGAAGAAGACGCGCCAGTTGGCGAGCCAGGCCTTCGCCCGGTCTGGGCCGTAGGTCTGCGCGAAGATCCGGAGGATCTCCTCGCGGTGGCGGTCGGTGTTCTCGAGCCAGTGCTCGGAGGTCTGGCCGTAGTGGCGGCCTTCGACCTCCCACTGAGCCTCGAGCTTCAGGTCGGCCTGGAATCGGCTGGCGAGGCAGTTCGACGGCATGATGCCGCCGGTGAAGAAGTGGCGCGACATCCAGTCGGTGGCGTCCTTGGCGGCGAAGTGGTAGGCGACGTCCTTGTGGGTGAAGACGTGGAAGAAGAGCTTACCGCCGGGCTTGAGCCAGCCGGCGATGCGGCGCATGAGTTCGGCCCAGTTCTTCATGTGCTCGAACATCTCGACGGAGACCACGCGGTCATAGCGCGAGGCCTCGGCGGCGAAGACGTTCATGTCGCAGGTGATGATGCGGACGTTCTTGAAGCCGCGCTTGGCGCACTCGCCTTCGATATGGGCGCGCTGGGAGGCGGAGTTCGAGACGCCGGTGATGCGGGCGTTGGGATATTTCTCCGCCATCCAGAGCGTGAGCGAGCCCCAGCCGCAGCCGAGCTCGAGGATCTCGAGCCCGTCCTGCAATTCCGCGCGCGCGCAGGTGCGCGTGAGCATGGTCTCTTCGGCCTGGCCGATGGTCTCGGTGCCGGTCTCGTAGTAACAGGAGGAATATTTCAGGCGCGGCCCGAGGCAGAGCTTATAGAACTCGGCGGGTACTTCGTAATGCTGGTCGTTCGCGGCCTTGGTCTCGATCGCGACGGGGAGGGTGCGCAGCTCGGCCGCGAAGGCGTCGACCTTGGCGAAACGTTCGGCAGTGGAGTCGGGGCGCTCGTCGACGAGGCGCTGCTTGAGCAGACGACGGATGCCCCAGCGGATCGCGCCGTCGGGCAGGACGTCTTTTTCGATGAGCTTATCGAGCAGCGGCATGGGGGGGAAATTGTACGCCGCCCCAGCCGCTGGCAATCCGTCGCCTCGGAAAAATCAGCCGCGCGGCGGACGGGGCCAGAAGGCCGGCACGCGCCGCTGGTAGTCGGCGTAGGCCGGGCCCTTGGAGGCGAGGAGGTGCTGCTCGGTCAGGGGTACCCCGGTCACGCGGGTGAGGAAGTAATAGATGACGCCGACGCAGAGCAGGCCGGGAATGCCCCGGTAGGCGCTGTTATAGCTCATCAGGAAGAAGCCGACCCAGACCAGCCATTCGCCGAAGTAGTTGGGGTGGCGGCTCCAGGCCCACAGGCCGCGTTCGCAGACCTGGCCCTTGTTGGCGGGGTCCTTCTTGAAGGCCGCCAGCTGGGCGTCGGCGACGCCCTCGATCAGCAGGGCGAGGCCGACCACGCCGAGGCCGACCCAGTGGATGGTCTGGGCCGGACCGCTGGACCCCGTGGGATTGGAGGAGAGCAACGGCAGGCAGAGGACCGTCAGCACGACGGCCTGGATGAAATAGAAATAGACCATCTGCGCCGGCATGCGCTCGCCGTGTTCGGCGCGCATCTTGAGGTAGCGCCCGTCTTCCTGTCCGAGGTGCCCGAGCACGCGCACGGCGAGGTGGGTCCCGAGGCGCAGGCTCCAGAGGACCGTCGCTCCGGCCATCAGCAGTCCTTGGCCGCCGAGGTGATGGTGGACGAAGAAGTGCGTGATGAGAATCTGCAGGCCGACGAGCGCGAAGCCGTAGGACCAGGCGACATCCACGATCGACCAGTTGTCGATCTTCTTGGCGACGAGCCAGCAGAGCGCGAAGAAGACGCAGGCTTCGCCGAGGAGGATCAGGAATTCGAAACCGAGTTCATAGGGAGGGTTCATGCGGAAGCGGGGGAGGGGACGAAGCGGCGGAAGACTCGACGCAGGATCAGGTGGAGCAGCCAGCAGGCGAGCGGGACGGTCAGCACCCAGCCGATGAGCCCATGCAGGCCGGTCAGCCAGAACTTCTCCATGAAATCAGGGATGGACCGGTTGAACTCTTCGATGATCGCGCTCGGCTTGAGCGAGAAGTGGCGGGCGCCCAGGATCGTCTCGCCGATCCGGACGTAGGGCACGATGAGCAGGAGCTGCAGGGGGAAGGCGGCATGGTTGACGACCTGCATCACCACATGGTTGAGCCGGAAGACGCGCCCGGCGATCAGGCAGCCGAGGGTGGTCGTCCCGATGAAGGGATTGATCGCGATGGCGAGGCTGACCGTGACGGCGGCCGAAACGGCTTCGGGCGTGGCGCCTTGGCGCAACTCCGCCAGGAGCGGGTCGCGCACCTTGCGTCGTAGCCAGTCGCCGACCCTTCCCATTTAGGCCGCCTTACGGGTGAAGAAGACCTTGCCGAGGTCGGTCTCGTCGCCGGACTGCTTCAGGCAGAGGAGGGCGTAGGCGGCGATGGCGAAGTTGCCGAGGAGCAGCAAAGCGACCAGCCAGCCGAGGCGGGCGGCAACGGTGCGTTCGCGCCAGGCGGTGTAGAGCCAGAAAGCGAGGAAGCCAAAATAGGCGTCGAACATCGTGGCGAGGCCCCACGGTTCGGAGCAGACGGTGACGTAGCCGTCGAGCACGTGGAGTCCTTTGCCTGCGTATTCCGGCAGCGAGGTCATCGATGGAGTGACGCAGGCATACCACGACACCCAGGTCATGGCGACGAGCACGAGGATGAAGTAGAGAGCGATGGCGCGACGGGAGGTCATGATGCGAGTATGGAGTATAGAGTATGGAGTATCGGCGAGGGTCGGACTTGGCTTCAGAGTGGGGGTAAGGCGGAGGAAGGCAAACTGTGGAATGGGGGTAGGGTCGGGACCGCGTCACGACCTAGCTGTCTCGAGGTAGGGGCAGCACCGCGTGCTGCCCTAGTTTGGGATTAATGTCTTTTAACAAAAAAGCCGCCCGGGTGGGCGGCCTGTCTTGCTCCTTGTCCACGTGTCAACTTGCCCACGTGTCCCCTCGCGAGGCTTCGCGTCGCGCTGCGCTCAGAACGCGCGGCGGATGCTGACGGCGCCGGAGACGTCGGCGACTTCACCGACGGTCGAGGCGTGCGCGGAGACGTTGAGCAGGGTGTCGGCGGCGAGCTTGTAATCGACGTCGAAGCCGAGGCGGACGCAGTCCGGACGCGGGGCCTGGCCGGGGAGGCTGAAGCCGACCGCTCCGGTGATGTCCTGGCCGGTGAGGGCCGGGCCGGCTCCGTCGAAGCGGTGGATGCCTTCGAGGCTTACGATGAGCTTGAGCTTCTCGTTGAAGACCTTGGTGGCCATGACGCCGAGGCGGGCCTCGGTGGCGTTATGCTCCTGCTGGTCGTAGCTGGCAGGGAGGCCGCCGCCGGCTTCGGTGTAGGCTTCGACGACGGTCTGGGTCACGGCGTAGGAGGCGTAGGGCGAGAAGCCGAAGCCGCCGACGGAGAAGAGCACCGGAGCGTCGACGCGCAGGCGCGCCGAGCGGCTGGTGATGTCGGTCTCGCCGAGGGAGTAATCGGTCGAACCGCCATTGCTGTAGCCACGGTTGATCTTGGCGTCCCACGAGCCGACCATGCCGAGGAGGGAGACGATCCACTGGCTGCCGAAGGGGCGGTAGTCGATCTCGCCGAGGACGTAGTTGCCGATGACGTTGTTCGAGCCGTCGAGGGCGAGGTCCTGGTTCTGCTGGCCGCGGCCGATGGCGATGCCCGCGAGGGTGTTCGGGGCGATATCCTTGTTCACGCCCATCTCGCCCGAGGTCACCTTGACGTCGCGGACGCGGGAGCTGGAGCCGAAGTCGCCGGTCGCCCAGAACTGGGCGTCCTTGCCCATGCGGTCGAAGGACATCATCGGGCGGTGGTGGGCGCCTTCGAGGGGCAGGCTGGCGAGAGTGGTTCCTGCGCCGTAGACGCGACTCTGGTTGTTTACCGAGGACATCCAGCCGGCGACGTCGACGACGCCGGAGGGGGAGAAGGAAATCAAATCCATCGCTAGTCCTGATGAAGTGAGTAGCCGGCTTGGCAAGATCCCGGATGGTGCGTTGGGTCTGGTCGATTTTCTGATAATATTGAAGTCGTCGGTGAAAGTTCCTAAGATATGTGTGGTAAATAACCCGCCATTTTGTCCGACCAATTCAGTGTTAAAGTCGACCGGGCTCCCAGTGTAGAACCGCAGGCTTTGAAAATCAGAAAGTACAAAGGTTCCGCTTCCGGCTCCTGCATTCACCACGGTCATGGTGAGTCCAGTGACCGCGCTGTTCATCGTTGTCTGAGGGGGGCGGATGTTGGGAGTCGATGTCAGTATTGTTAGATCTAAACTGATGACCCCGGTCGCGGTTGCTGCGTTGCCGAGGGTCGCGCCGCTCCACGAAAGTTTGAAGTCCTTGGCGTCGAGCTGGGTGGCGGTCGCCGCGGCAGCGAGGAGGAAGGAAGTTTTTAGAAGCTTCATGAAATATTGAGAAGGCTCTATGGTTTACATAGATACAACTCAATTGGTCAGTTAGTGGTCGGTCGGGGTCGTATTATTAATATAAAACGGCGTCAGGGGCTTAGATTGGTGCCAAAGGGGGGTAG
>Ga0255106_1000348_pt1 | contig 10591 bp, 5 predicted proteins | sample Law_Cont_RepB_8h_FD_188453 | JGI IMG/M metagenome (GOLD analysis project Ga0255106, IMG submission 188453) | Freshwater microbial communities from St. Lawrence River, New York, United States - Law_Cont_RepB_8h | ecosystem: Environmental > Aquatic > Freshwater > River | place: USA: New York...
TGGAGGTGTAATTTTTTCACAAAATATTACTTTAAACGGCACATATACTATAAAGGTTGGCATGGGAGGATTGGGTAGTACATCCGGAACTACCGGTGGTTCTGGAACAAGAGGTACAAATGGAATGAACTCATCTTTTAGTGGCACAGGTTTAACAACGTTAACTGCAATAGGTGGTGGTGCAGGAGGTTCTTGTGCTGCCGGTGTTACAAGAGATGGTGTAGCTGGTGGTTCTGGCGGTGGAGCATCTCATTATAACGGCGCAGGTGTAGCGGGAAGTGGTACCGTAGGACAAGGTAAAAATGGCGGTATCGGTTTTGAATGGGGTGCTGGCGGTGGTGGTGGTGGATATACGACTGTTGGTACCAATGCAAGCTCGACAAATGCTGGTAATGGAGGTACAGGTCTATCAAACTCTATTACAGGTATAACAATTATATATGGTTCGGGAGGCGGAGGAGGAAGTTCTGGAAATGGTTCTGGTTCCGGAATAGGTAATCAAGCAATAGGAATAGCAGGTTCAATTGGTGGTGGAAACGGAACTATTCAAAACGTTAACGGATATGATGCTACTGTTAATGGTTGTGGCGGAGGAGGAGCGGGACAAAGCAATGGTGCAACTACAAAAGGAGGCAATGGCGGTTCAGGTATAGTAATTATAAGATATTTATTGGGAACTATCCCTTCTAACAATTTTTTAACAACAGTTCCTATTGTATCTCCGAATATATATACATCCGGATATTTTACCGAAAGTACTAGAATGTTTGTACATAATGGTTCTTCTGAAAATCAATCCACGTATAATATTAATATTCCCGAGGATACTATATGCGATATGCTTATTGTTGCAGGAGGTGGTGGTGGAGGTATGGACATGGGAGGAGGCGGTGGAGGTGGTGGCGTTATTGAATTGAATAATGTTTTAGTTACGGCCGGAACATATACTATAAAAGTTGGAAAGGGAGGAGATGGTGCGCCAGCTGCGGGAACAAACGGGCAACCATCCGCTCATCCTTATAGAATTAACGGCAAGCAAGGTTCTAACTCTTCGTTTGATAATTATATTGCTATTGGAGGTGGATATGGAGGTTCTAGTCATCAACCACATAGATTAGGGGGGCAAGGTGGTAATGGTGGTTCTGGTGGTGGTAGTTCGGGATATGACCCTGTAAATACCGTTTCAAAAGCAGGAACGGGTGTACAAGGACAAGGATTTCGCGGAGGTTATGGTGGGCAAAATTATTATAGTGGAGGTGGCGGAGGAGCAGGAGAAGTAGGAGGAGGTCCTTCAACAGCAGCAGGAGGAGCATATGGTGGAAGAGGAAAATTATCATATATTCTTACAACACCTTATTTTTGGGGAGGTGGCGGTGGAGGAGCAGGATATTCTACAACAGGAGGAAATGGTGGATTAGGTGGAGGTGGTGGTGGTGCTGTTGGAGTAACAAGTGGAGGTATAGGATATTTTAATGGATTTGCAGGTGGTGGAGGAGTAATAAACGCACAAACAAATACGCCAGGAGGAAACGGAGCGCCGCATACAGGAGGGGGAGGTGGTGGAGGAGCGCATTATCAGGGCAACAACAAAGGAGGCAACGGTGGCTCAGGTATTGTGATAATTAAGCTAAAATCACTTTCAAAAACCGGAAAAATACCTGACGAAAAATCATTAAACTTTTCTTATGACCCAGTAATTTCTTTTGATCCTGGAAAAAGAGCAGAATATCAAGCACAACTTAAAACAGGAGTAGGAGGCTGGAGAATTGTAAGATTTTTACCTGCAACATCGACAGCTTCGTGGTATCCTATAAATGATAATTTAACAGGAACTACACAATCCGGAATATCATATTCTTATACTAACTATTGGACTGTTCCTTTTGGAACGTTTGACGAGTTCGTATTTGCAACTTTAAATATGAATCATTGGCTATATTGTACAAAAACAACAGCATATGCTTCATATAATAATACAGCAGCTAATATAATAAAATCGTCTATATCATCAGTGCCTTATACTGCTTTGTGGTATAATAGAGGTTCAGGAACTCCCGAAGACCCCCTAATTTCAATACAAAATTATGGAACACAAGTTGTCTATGCAGAAAATGGCGCATCAAATCCTAATCCAAAGGATATGATACCGTTAGATGGCGGTATGTGTGTATTAGTTAGAGATTCTACTGCGAACACAATAGTACCTAGTACAATATATACATTAAACTTTCCAGTTCCTACATTAGCAAATATCAATACTATTAATAATGTTTTATTAGAAGGAGAGTATGATATTACTATAAATAATAATTCTTCTTCAATTGTTTCGAAGACAGGGAAACATATTCCTAAGTTAGCATCTCCTATTTCTTCTTCTACAATAGGAATTAGTTATAATGTTTTAAAACCAGTAATAGATCCAGTTGGGGCTCAATGGACTTACAACTCTTCTAATACAAATGTGTATCATATGGGTAGTGTTGGAATAGGAACTATGAGTCCAGAGTATCAACTTGATGTTCGTGGTACTATATATTCATCTCTTGGCGGATATACATCAAGTACTTTAACTAAATGGTCTGTTCTGTCGGACAGAAGAATAAAGGAAAATATAGTCAAAGCTTCTTATGAAAAATGTTTAGAGAATGTTAAAAACATTGAGTTGTACAATTTTAACTTCAAGGATAATTGTGTTAATACTAATGACCGGCATCAATTAGGCTTCATAGCACAAGAAGTGCAACAGGTGTATCCAAAAGCAGTTGAAGTCAGTAAAATGATAGTGAATCTTGAAGAAAAAATAGATGATTTACTAACATTAAATATAACTCAGATAGATTATACACTCTATGGGGCTGTAAAAAGCTTAATAGAAAAAATAGAAAATATCAAGATAAAAATGGAACACATAAAAACAACCTATGACATTCAATAAACAATTTACATCTTAATTCTCCTTTGTTTTTTATAGCTATAATTATTTATAATTATTATTATAGAGAATCTAAGCATATCTTGAATATATATGCCTATTATTTTGAATCACAGTAATATAGAAATTCAATACAATACGGGCAGTAATTATATAATAGATACTGTTAAGAGTGATTTGTATCGCAAAAATGAAATCTATGAAAATATAGTCCGGAATAATATTCAAACGGCTCCTGTAACTCCAATGACATATATAGATAATGGTAATGTATATGCTGTCGAATCTTATACATACTTGTCATGGTCAACAGCAAATACAACAGATTATACAAGGGTTTTTACTAAAAATACAACCTGTGATATCTTGGTTGTTGGCGGTGGTGGTGGCGGAGCAAGAAGAATGGCGGGTGGTGGAGGGGCAGGTGCATTAATATTTTATCCAAATTATACATTTGCATCAGGAAGTTATAATATTAAAGTTGGAAAGGGCGGAAATGGTTCTAGTGTTTCCGGAAATATTAATACAGATTTGAGTAATATTAATGCTAAAAGAGGACAAAATGGTTCAGATAGTGAAATAATACTACAAGGTAACACATTGTTTAGATCTAAGGGCGGTGGTGGTGGTTTAGGCGGCAATACAAATTATACTAATCCATCTCAGCAAACAGCATTAGCTGGTGGTAGCGGTGGAGGTAATGGTGGAAAAGATAATGCACACGGTGGTCTTCTAGCAACAGATAATATTGTTATAAGTAATATTGTACCTGTATTATATAATACGTATAATAGAGATGTTTCGACCCCTGTATATAATAGTTTATTTTGTTATGGTAATGAAGGTGGTATTGGAGGAGGCGATAATCCATGGTATGGTTCTGGTGGCGGAGGGGCCGGACAAAGAGGTAGAGATGTTGATACAATAAACACGATTGCTACTGCAAACGATATGATTGGTGTTGGAGGAAATGGATTGTGTGAAGTTAATATTAACGGGACTATATATAATTTTGCTAAAATATTTGGAAATAATATAAATTATATAAAAGGCGAATTATCAGGAGGTAACATATATTATGCTGGCGGTGGCGGCGGTGGTAGTGCCAATTTTAATGATAATACGAGTCCTTATTATAACAGCGGAGGTTTAGGAGGTGGCGGTAGAAGTGGTACATCAACTGTTTTACCCCAAAATGGAATAGAAGGAACTGGGGGTGGTGGTGGAGGAGATGGATTGGATGTATACGGGGGAGGTAATGGAGGTTCAGGCATAGTTATTATAAGATATTTATTAGGCACTATTCCTACTAATAATATTTTGGCTACGGAACCAATTGTTAACCCGTCTGTTCTTGTAGCAGACGCTTATTATCCGAGAACGCCATCTACTACATCACCATCTTGGGCGGATAATGGTTATAATGTGATTGCCAAAGTATCTGATCCTATATTAGGTACTGAATATGTATATAAAATATTTAATAATATAATAACTTCGCAAGACCATTATCATTCGCAACTAATATATAATGGTGCAGGCAATACATATACCGGCACTACAAGATTTAAAACATTTGCGGGTATAGCAATAGGTGTAGATTTTGGAAGGTCTATATATCCAAAAAGAATGAGAATTGCTCCGCGCCCTCTTCAATCTGGATATACAGGTAGTACTTTTATAAATGGAGCACCTAATGCATTTAAAATATTTGCGTCAGATGATGCTTCTTGTTGGAATGATAATAATCATTCTTCTTGGACACAGATACACGACCAAACAACATCACTAACATATACTAATGAACAATATACAATAGTCAATTTTACAGCAAATCTACCAAAATATCGTTATTATACTATGGTGGTATTATCAACAATAGGAAGTTATTCTGGTGGATATATGATGATTTCTGAATGGAATATTGGCGGTGATGAAAAGATGGTATTTGAGCTTGATGGTGGGACGCATAAAAAATTGGTTTTCGATTATCCAAAATATGGGGCTATTAGTGAAATGACTGGAATGACAAATTGGGTAAAAATAAAACACAAGCCTGCTTCATGGACAACTGTGTATTCCGGAAATACTTTTAATGGTTCTTCAATATCAGGAACATACACGCTAGGTAATAGCAGTGATAATTCAAATGAATGGGCGGTTCCTTTTAATGAACCAGAAGTTAAATACTATTTATTTGTTATGCACATTAGTCAGCTAAATCCTGATTACAAAGATTTGTGGATGGTATTTGAAGCAAGTGAAATGAAAAAAGCAAGTACATTTACAACAAATTATAATTATCAATCAGTATATGTTCACGCTTATAAAACAACAATGAAACCATTAGGATTTGCAGCTAAAAACTCTACTAATTATCAAGGCCCGACGTACGATCAAGTTATATATAATAGAGTAGGAGCTTCCAATCCAGACCCTGTTATTTCAATGTATTATATATATGATGACGGGAATTGGAATGTTAATATATCTACAAATCTCTATGTAGAATGGGATTTGGGCTATGATCTTCCAGCAGTTGAAGGGGGCGTATATGTTAAATATGATAATGATGTTCCATTAGTATATCCCACGAACTCATCATATACATTAAACTTCCCTGTTCCTACACTAACAGACATTAATAACCATAGTAACATAATATTGCAAGGAACATATAATATTAATGTGAATAATTCAAATATATTAATAACTCCTAAACCTTCGACATTTATTAATACTATTAATAATTATAATATTGAAAGAATGTATCCGCCAATTAGAAACTTTACAGCAGCCACAACAACAGTATCTGGACAAGTTTATGGTAACGGAACTTATGTTGTATCATTTTCTGCTACATTTGGAAATGGATTAGACCCATGGACTTGTTTTAATACAAGTATTGCATCCGGTGGTCATTGGACTGACAGATATACCGCTGGCACTTTTAATAGTACAAGTTTTATAGTATCAGGATATTTGGGCGATTGGGTAAAGATACAATTGCCTGTTGCTATTAAACTTACTCGATTTGAATTTTTAATGAGAAATGAAGGGGTTCAAGCACTTCGTGATAGAGCACCAAAAGATTTCAAAATATATGGCTCAAACGATAATATTACTTGGATTGAACTTGTAAATAAAATAGATGCCGTATATAATGCTTCTTTTAAATATGAACAGACAACTCCTGAAATAACAAATACATACTCTTATTATGCTCTTGTAGTTAATAAATTATTTAGTACTGGCACAGTTCTGAACTTTAACGAATGGTATATATACGGCCAAGAACTTTTAGCTAGTCCATTATCAATCCGCTATAATATCATAAATCCAATACAAGACCCAGTAGGCGCTCAGTGGACATACAACTCTTCAAATACTAATGTGTATCATATGGGAAATGTTGGGATTGGTACTACGAGTCCTGAGTATTCGCTTGATGTCCGCGGTTTTATATTTGCATCAGGGGGTGGATATACACAAACAGGTTCAGAAAATTGGGTAGTTCAATCAGATAGAAGAATAAAAGAGAATATTGTTAAAGCATCATATGAAAAATGTTTAGATAATGTAAAAAAAATAGAGTTATACAATTTTAACTTTAAGGATAATTGTGTTAATACAAATGATAAGAATCAATTAGGATTCATCGCACAAGAAGTACAAGAGGTATATCCAAAAGCCGTTGAAGTTGGTAGAATGACATTAGATAATAACCAAGGAATAAATGATTTACTAACATTAAATACGACACAAATAAAATACACACTATATGGTGCCGTTAAAAAGCTAATAGAAAGAGTAGAAAATATAGAATCTCGTGTAGAACAAATATATAACATGGCAATATCTTCAAACATCAAGAGTTCCTCTTCAAATATATCTATTACGGTAATTGCACCAGCAAACCCTTTAACATAAAATATAGCGACTAAATAGTTCTCATATTATTGTCTAGAATAAATATGTTCCAATTTAAAACTTTTTAAATAAAAATTGACACCAAAACAAACCAATAATATTACTATCACAGTCAAAGCAAGCTAAGTCTCACAAGTCTCACAAGTCTCACAAGTCTCACAAACTTCAAAAAGCCTTTCTAAGTTTTAGCAAGAACAGTTTTAGAAGAATGTCCGCTGCGCAGACCTTTCAGACTTTCGCTGCCATTTTCAAGGAGCGTATGATGGATATGCCCGACGAGCTCAATGCTAAGAAGGATATTGACGAGTATTCCAAGAAAATTACTAAGGAAATCAAGGAAGAAGCCAATAATAAGAAGGTTGAGAAAGCCGAAAAGAAGATGGACGACAAGAAAAAGAAGAAGAACAATCTGGATGAGGATGGCAACGAGAAGCCTAAGAGGCCTCTCACTAAGTATCAGCAGTATATCAGAGACAATCAGCAAAGGATTCGTGATGAGTTTCCTGAGCTTTCAAATACCGAAAGGTTCTCCAAGTTGGCCGAAGAGTGGAAGGCTTACAAGGCTACTCTTGAAGAAGCTGGTGAGGCTGGTGAGGCTGGTGAAGCTACTGGCGAAACTGAGGCTACGGATATGGAGATTACCAATGTGTCCGAAGATGAAGAAGAGAAGCCTAAGAAGGAAGCGAAAGCTGCGAAAGCTACGAAAGCCGCGAAAGCCGCGAAAGAGACTAAGAAGCCCAAGAAGGAGACAAAGGCTGATGCTGACGAGTAAAAAAATAAATATGAATAGCTATGTATTATGTATTTTTATATTTTATTTTTTTGCTTTTGCTGCGGCTTTTTGTTTCATTAGGTTTTTGTAGTCTGATATAGAATGTAATTCTCCCTTATATCTTACATATTGCTTGCGAGAATCTGGCATTTTATAGATTTTCATTTTTTTCCCTAAAATCTCCTTATATTCGCTTTGTTTCTTTTGAGATATTTTGTTTTTCTTGCTTTTTGCTTTCGGTTTTCCACCAATATTTATATTATGTAGTGTTTAATATTTCCATAATATTTGTTAATAGCATCTTTATTATTTAATAAATAGTGTGCAATAATTTTTTTACCATTATTTTTATTTTTCATCATTGTTTTTAAAAAATATAAACAATGACGTAAGAAAGAAAAACTATTCAACTCCGTACCTGGTTGTAGAAGAATATTTTTCTCGTTTCTAAGATTTTTAAATAATTCAAATTTTTGAAGTGTTTTATATAAATTGTCTGCCTCTAACATTTGTTCATCTGATAGGTTTGGTAGTTCTTCTTCGTCTTCATTTATTTCTGTAATTCCGTCTTGTAGGTTTGGTAGTTCTTCTTCGTCTTTTTTTATTTCTGTAATTCCGTCTTGATGAAATTGACTTTTCCACTCCATTTTTTAACTCTAATATATTATGAGAAAAGAAAATATATAATATAATACGATATTTAAGGGAAATACTCACGAGGAAGGGTTGGGGGTGCGAGGAGATTATCATATGAATAATATGAATAAAGACAAAAATGCAAAACCTACGAAAGCTACGAAAGCTACGAAAGTAGCAAATGCGGATGAGTAAAAAATAAATATGAATAGCTATGTATTATGTATTATGTATTATGCATTTTTATATTTTATTTTTTGACTTTTTGTTTCATTAGGTTTTTGTAGTCTGATATAGAGTGTAATTCTCCCTTATATCTTACATATTGCTTGCGAGAATCTGGCATTTTATAGATTTTCATTTGTTTCCCAAAAATCTCCTTATATTCGCTTTGTTTCTTTTGAGATACAACAGGTTTTTTTGAGACATTGTTTTTCTTGCTTTTTGCTTTCAGTTTTCCACCTCTTGCTTTTATATTTATGTCGTAAGTTTCAGACATTTTTTTATCATAAAATATAATTTTATTAATGTTCGATACTTTTAAAAATATTTTATAGAAACTTTGCATACCTTCTTTTGCCATTCTAACAAACCCTTGAGTTTGTTCATTTACTACTTCCCCATTTACGTCGATAATATTATAAGAATACTTATTTCTAGAATCTCCTCCTATATTTTCCACCTTTTTTATGGTGGTTTTTAACATATCATCGTCTGTACATAGTGCAATTTCTCTACCAATAAACGTATCATTTAATAAATTATACTGTAGAAATAATTGTTCAAATGTTAACGAACCATTTTCATTTTCAGATATTTTTTTAACATATCCGTTTTTATTTTGTTCTTCATCTTCACTTTTAGATTCTTCTTCCGGTTCCTCCCTATTTTTTTTAATAGTACCTTTACTTTCCAAATAATCGTTTACATAATTAGCGAGATTACTTGGATCATAAAGGTTTTTTCTCTCTTCATTATGATAAATAAAAGGCGGATGAATATTAATATATTCATACTTACTATTAATCTCGGCTCTATATTTATTTAAATATTCTATTTTTTCATCATTAGTTGTAATCTTTAAATATTCTAAATATATCATATCTAAATCAATTACAAAATTAGAGGCTGTCTCGCCTGCTTTGTCGCTCCCAAAATAATATAATTCTCTTACCGGTTTAGTAGAAAGTTGATGTATTATGGCACTAAGGTCATGTACGATTTTAAGATTTTTTAATTTTTCTTCAATAATAGATTCTTTAATCAGTTCTTTCCTAATTTTTTTAATAGTATCTTCACATCCTATTGCGAGGACTTTATCTAATTCTTCAAATGTTTTTTCTTTTTCGCCAGATTTTATTGTTGTGTCATTAGTAATATATTTTACCAATTTTTTGAGAATATCTTTTTTGTCAGGCCGTTCGCACCTAGTTAACATACTTATTACCATACTTATACTACTATATATATTTTTTTATTTCTTTGTAATTTTATAATATATAAAATAAAAAAATAATATAATACGATATTTAAGGGAAATACTCGAGAGGAAGGGTTGGGGATATTATCATATGAATAATATGAATAAAGACAAAAACGCAAAACCTGCGAAAGCTGTGAAAGCTACGAAAGTAGCAAATGCGGATGAGTAAAAAATAAATATGAATAGCTATGTATTATGTATTATGTAGTATGTATTATGCATTTTTATATTTTATTTTTTGGCTTTTTGTTTCATTAGGTTTTTGTAGTCTGTTATATGAAGTAATTCTCCCTTATATTTGACATATTCCTTGCGAGAATCTGGCATTTTATAGATTTTCATTCTTTTTCCTAAAATCTCCTTATATTCGCTTTGCTTATTTTGAGATACAACAGGTTTTTTTGAGACATTGTTTTTCTTGCTTTTTGATTTTCTTTTTCCACCAATTCTAATCTTGTTGTAATTCTTTTCTATATTCTTTTCTTTATCACTATCTACATTGGATTTAATAACTTCATAATGATCATTAATCTCGCTCGCATGTAATTTTAAAAAACGTTCTTTAAAATGTGTATTTTTCAAATACACATAATGTAATGACTCCAAAATTTTCAAACTCTTTAATATATTCTTATCCGTTATATTATGTTTATCATTTAAAATGATTGCGTTTTCAAGTTTTTTTTCTAGTTCGTTAAAATCACCGTCATTAAGTAGTTGTTCTTGTGATCCAGCTTGTAAAAAATCGTCTTGCAAACCCATTTTTTAACTCTAATATATTATGAGAAAAGAAAATATATAATATATTACGATATTTAAGGGAAATACTCGCGAGGAA
>Ga0255106_1000355_pt1 | contig 10512 bp, 9 predicted proteins | sample Law_Cont_RepB_8h_FD_188453 | JGI IMG/M metagenome (GOLD analysis project Ga0255106, IMG submission 188453) | Freshwater microbial communities from St. Lawrence River, New York, United States - Law_Cont_RepB_8h | ecosystem: Environmental > Aquatic > Freshwater > River | place: USA: New York...
ATATTATGTATTAAAGGAAATATAATATATTATTCATATGAATAAACAATCTGTCACGATTACAGATGAGACTATTCTATCTTATTACAGAGAGAACCCTCACGTAGATATAGTCGCAATGAATCTTATGTTAATTGATATTCTGAAAAGTCTCTCAACTAACCTATCTGCAACAGTCAACTCAACTATCAACTCAAAAATCCTATCTATTGTTTCAGACATAGACAAAAATGTGTCCTCCTTTCGGAATGATATCATTACCAACTTTAACGAAAAGATGAATCAAACCAAGAAGGAATACGTAGAGGATTTGAAGACGCAATTAACAAACAATATATTGTCAAATAATGAAAAGCTATCTTCTCTCATTGATCGTAATGCAGATAGCATGTTGGCTAGGACAACATCTTCTATAACTGCCATCATTAACGACATTGTTCCCAAGAGCCAAGACAAAAATTATGTCCAGATTGAAAATTGCATCAAGACTTTTTGCTCCTCTATTGAACAAGATACCAAAAAATTGCTTGAAACGAAGCATAAGGATGAAAATTCGTCAAAAGTTATTATAGATAACATTGAAAGCAACTTTTCTAAGATGGTTTCAAGCATCCAGACTCCAATTTTTCAATTGGTTCAATCAAGCGAAGAGAGAACCATCGGAGGAATCCAAAAGGTAAAGGATGAAATGTCTCAACAGAATATTATGCAAGAAAAGTTGACTGCCGAATTGAATGATTTCTTGAATAAATACAAACACAACTCCAGTTTGAAGGGTGGGGTTTCTGAAAGTGAGCTATATTTTATGCTTCAATCTATTATGCCAAGTGATGAAATAATTAGAGTTTCATCTGAAACTGCTAGTTGTGACTTCAAGGTTAATAGAAAAAATAAGGATAAACCAACCATTTTATTTGAGAATAAAGATTACAATCGCAGTGTTTCAACTGATGAAGTAACAAAGTTTGAGAGAGATCTTAAAATTCAAAAGACACATGGTATATTTATCTCTCAAAAAACTCCTATCACATTCAAAGATAGTTTCCAAATTGACATTGTTAACAACTTGATTCACGTTTACATACCCAACTGTCAATACGATGCAGAAAAACTAAAGACTGCAATTGATATTGTTGATAATTTATCTGCAAAGTTAAACATTATTAATAGTTCAAATGAAGTTAACGATGATCATATGTATCCAACTACTAAAAACGATATAGAGGAGCTCTCAAATGAATATCGCAATTTTGCTATCCAGAAAGTATCAATTCTAGAAATGGTAAAAGCGAATAGTAAACAGCTACTGGATAAACTTGAAGAGATTCAGTTGCCCAGGATCAAAAACATCTTGATTAAATTTGGATTGATTGATAATGAAAACTTGAAATGCCCCCATTGCAATGTTTATGAGGGAAAGAATAAGGCCAGTCTCTCAGCGCATTTGAGAAACTGTAAGGCAAACTCTTGTAAGAAGAAGGATGATAGCGACTCTTCTTCCGAAATTGCCATAGAATCCTTAGAAATGGAAAATATCGTCCTTGAAACTGAAATTTCTGTACCGGTAACTAAAAAAAATAGTAAGTCCAAGAAGTAGACTTCTTTACACTTTGATATCATAATTTAGTTAAAATATTATATCTTATTTTTTAAATCAAGAGAGAAAAAGTTATCAAACAACACTTTTATCTATAACAACCTCCTTTGCTATATTTCTAATTATCTTTTCATGCTTCTTGTTATCATCTTCTGACGTTGCTCCTCCCATAGCCTCCAACAATATATTCTGATATTCCATGTGCTTCTTGGTTTCAGTGTCATCCGCAGTAGGATTTTCTTCCCTCCACTTTGGTATTTGCTTTATATTCTTGCATTCTATCTCTTTTATTGCGCGCTTTATCTTAAAGTTTTCGGAATTGTCCTTCTCCCAAGCATCCTTGTCTTTTACATACAGGACTTCTCTCTTCAAGTCACTGCAGTGAATTGGGCGTTTGGATACGTCCAGTGCTTTTAAATTCCGCAAGAAGATTTTACTCATTCCCTCCATATACCCTACGCGACCTATCATATCTAAATCACTCAATTGTAGCTTTATCTGTCCCACAAAATCATCTATATTCAACGCATCCTTACATTTTTCATTTAAAAACAACTGCAAGTTGAAGTTATTATTTGTTGTAGTGTTATTGTTAATAGTCTTTCCTTCTTTTGCCATTTCTATTAGCTGCTGTTGAAGCTTTTGATTTTCCTTGCTTTGCTCCATTAAAATTTCTTTAAACTCTTGATTTTGCTTTACAATCTCAAGAATAATGTTATAAGACATATCCATAACTTGCATGTTTACCAATTCTATATTTTCGGCGCTTTTTGGCGCTTTTTGGCATTTTTTGCTATGACGCCACAATCCAGTTCTCTCTTTATATGACTGACCACAGCATTCACATCTAAAAGCTGCGGCGTTTTTTTCGTTGCTAAATGTTGCTTCTGTTGATTTTTTGTGCTTTGCTGTCAATAAGTGTCTAGTCCAATCACTTTTCTTACAGCATATAACGTTACATGATTCGCATTGGAATTTTTCGGCGTTTTTTTGCGCTTTTTGTGTTGACATCTGTTGCTTAAGTTATCAACAGAAAAAACTCCTAAATCTTTTTACCCAAAAATATATAAAAATTAGCGTAACACTTTTTTCCGACTTTTTTTTGCTTTTCTTACCTTTATGCTAACATGGGAGAAATTTTGACCCCTTTTTCATAAAAGGTCGGCGGTTTTGAAAATTGGACATTTTTTTTGTCCTTTTTTGATTTTTGGAAACACTTTTGCCCCCTGAATTTCTGATATTTTCTTTAAGTCTACGTTTTATATATTATATTCCTGATATTTAAAGAGTGACAACTCCTCTACGGCTATTCAAAATACTAATTTAATAAATTCTGCCAAAATTATATATTAAATAATTTACTCGTTAATATATAAATGGGCGTTGATCTTTCTTGCGGAGATATTATCGTGTCGTGTAGTTATAGTACTTGGAACGATATTCGTTTTGCAATTGCAAATGCTTGTTTAAAATGGTTTATTGATGAAACAAAAGACGTTAACCCATCTGAAACACAGATTGAAATGCGACATCATTATCATCTTCTTGAATTGGTAGGATTGCTTCAGAATCAGAAACCAGAGAGTATTGTTGATTATTTGTCAGCCATTGAAAATCCTGAAACTATTGATGTTCTTATATTCTTTGGCGCTATAGGACTTTATAAGCTAATATGCAAATCAGATTGCGAGGGTTTTTACAGTCCAGGTGACTCGCTGGATATATCCAATATGTTAGACAACATTGAATGGTATACGACAGATGAATTCAACATGGAAAATATTAAAACCCTTTTCAAAGAAAGCGCCAAGTTGAATCAAAACGTCGTTATCTCTTAGTGCTCTTTTTTTAGTTCCTTTTTTAAAGTTTCCAAAGACAATATAAAATAATCGTTTTATATTATATAGTCTAACATGAAGATAGCAATTATTCTTTTTAATTTTCTTGCATGTTTTGCGGAGAAAAGTAGATTTTCTAGACTTGTTGGAAGCGTTTACGGTGGCACCAAAAATGTAGGGTCTAAAATTATACACGCCATTAAAAACTACACTGATAATACTAGAACTCTAATTACAAGTTCATTGCACGCTGTAACGGACCCAAATTATCGCAAACAGTTTGCAAGATCAAAACTGGCAAGGGGATCGGCTGTCTCTAAGAAATGCAATTCAAGATGTTCTGCAAAAATAGAATGCAATAAGAGATGCCAGCTTGCGAGAGACCGATATCAATTGGCTTTGGCTAAGGCAAAATATAAGAAGGATAATGTGAAAAAATACACGTCAACTCAATTGAATCAACGATATTATAGTAGTCAAACTGCTAAAGGTGGATGCAACTCTAGATGCCAAGCAGCTAAAACTAATTATCAAAAACAACGAACTCAGTATATGAAGACGTTTCATGAACCGTGTCAGAATGGTCATATTAAAAATACAGGAACTCTTAATGGAAAACCGTTGAGCGATCAAGGCAATCCTAGTGGGGACACCCCTGGTGATAAAACAACGATAGGTGGATATGGAGGTGTGTCAAAAGGTCGTCCATTGGGCTCGCCTGGGGCGGCTCAAATTAATTGGTCCAATTCGGCAAAATATAATTGGCGAACGAATTGCAAAAGTTATTCAAAAATGATTAGTTCAACGAAATCTCCTAGCGCGTCTTTAAGTTAAAAATTATATGTTATTTGATGGCACGGTTTTTCTCCCATATTTTTTTAACAGGTTTTATTATGTCTTTTGTTTATCTTCTTGAATCGTCGGATAAAGCTACTTATGTAGGCGCAACGATTGATGTTGATCGCCGTCTTAGGCAACATAATAAGGAAATTAAAGGTGGTGCACACGCAACTGGGGTCAAAGTCGCCAAGGGCGAGATATGGCACAGAGTATGCTATGTGAAAGGATTTCCTGATTGGACTGCGGCTTTGCAGTTTGAATGGCGGTGGAAACATTTGAGTCGTCAATTGCCAATGAATATGGAACCTGTTGAACGCCGCAAAAGGGCATTGGAACAATTGCTGTCATTGGAGAGACCAACAAGTAAAGCAATTGCTTATTCCGAATGGCCTTCACCGCCAGAAATTGTCTGGGAAACTATAGTTTAATTGCAACAATATAAAAATTTCCTTTTACTAATATAAATAGGATGCAAATATTTTTATTTTTATTAATATCAATTGTTTCATTATCCAGTGGAGGAAAAATAATAAATAAGCATTTAGATAGAGTTCTTCAAGGCTCTGTCAATTATGGTTCTGGACCAAATTATGGTTCTGTTGTTAAAAAATCTTATGCGAGCTATGGGTCTGGCGTTGAATCAAAATATAGCACTGCAGGGTCTAATGCGAAGCACGGTTCTAATGCGAAGCACGGTTCTAATGCGAAGCACTGGTCAAGTAATGTAGAACATGGTTCATATAAGCAATGCTCAAGAGCATTTCATAGTAATGTTTTTAGCGGCACTGTTGGTAGCAGTAAAAATAAGCATTATAGTTATGCTATCAAAGGAAGTGGCGCTTATAGCAGTGGAAGTGGCACAAAAGGTAGAAGTGGATCAAATGGTGGAGTTGGTAGCAGCAAAAAAAATCATTATAGTTATGCTGTCAAAGGAAGCGGAGGTTATAGTGGAACAAAGGGAGGAAGCGGTTCAAGTATACCATATGATATTTTTGCTCCAACTATGATGCCAACTGAAGTTATGCCGCCTATTTATCAACCCCCTCCTCCAACTCATTATCCAACATCATATAAAAGTATTCCAGTTGTTCCAATAACCTTTAACCAACCTACAATTGAAGGCATTGAAGTTCCTCAGATACCATTATCGTTTCAAATAGAACAAGGTGCTAATGGATGGGCGCAATACCCAAATTCTCACCCATCAGATTCTCACCCATCAGATTCTCACCCATCAGATTCTCACCCATCAGATTCTCACCCATCAGATTCTCACCCTTTAGAAAAGGCTTTTACTAATGTTGTGGCAAAAACAGCAGGTATATCAGAATCTTCTATTTCGGATATGAAAATTAAAAAGAATCAACGAAGATTTTTATCAACTAGCTTTATTGTTAGCTATCATATAACTACAAATCCTGCATCAAATGGTGATAAAAGTCAACCAGAAACATATTATAAGATTGCAAATAAATTGATATTATCAATTAATAATAACAACTTTTCTTCAGAGCTATATCGTTTTGGTATAAAGGCGAACGTAAGCTCAATTACATTTTCCAATTATGCGGTGATTTACCCCACTCTTAGTCCAACGCATCTCCCAAATATATTATCCAGTTCAGGAGCATCTGACCAGTCATCTCTAACACATGCTCTTGTTATTGGTGTAGGTATTTTAATGGCTATTGGAGTTTTATGTGCATTTAGTTCATTTTATTTAAAATCAAAATGCGATCAAAAAATAAATCGCGAAATTTTTATAATAGAAATGCCACAACATCTTGAAAGAGTAAGCAATCCAATGACGGATATAATGCCAGATCCTTTGCGAAGGATAGCAATTACACATACCAAAATGCCTTCTGAATAAAAAGTATTAAAATGCGGTAAACAATATAAAATAATCCGTTGTATTATTTTATATGAAATTCATTTTGTTTTTCTTGTTGTTTGTAAATATTGCAAACGGATTCAGCAACTTTGCAAACCTAAACAGTTCGCCCAGAAAACACCCTCTCTCTAACCCTAGACATAGTCAAGAAGAGAATAAAATCTCAAATCCGGATTATATTCCTGAACAAAATGAGACAATTTTGAATAATAAACAACACGTTCGCAGATATAGTGGATATAAGCCAAAAACTTTTTATGAAGAACAATTGCGTAAGTTGAACTCAAAGAATCAAACAGAACGCGATTATCAAATATTGGGAGAACACTATTCAAAAGATTATGAAGACAATCTAGATTTCTTAGAACAATTAATTAATGGTGGAATAAATGCTTCAGATGCAAAAAATCCAGGAGAACCGCATAGCCGAAGGGGAGGTTTGCGGATTGTTATTAATAAAGGAGTATTTAATCCATTCCAAAATAATGATGATGGCGATGATGACGACATTTTTGGACGCGGAAGAAATCGCGATAGAAAATCGGACAATTTTGAGGTTGTTACAAAGCATCCAATAAAATTCTCGGATGTCGGTGGTTTTGATAAAATAAAACTTGAATTGTCTCAATGTGTGGAGTTTTTATCTAATTATACCAAATACGCGAAGTATAATGTGAGAGTTCCAAAGGGTCTTATATTGGAAGGTCCTCCAGGAAACGGTAAAACTCTAATTGCAAAGGCTCTTGCAGGCGAGGCAAAAACGGGATTTATTGCCGTTTCCGGATCTGAATTTCAAGATAAATACGTCGGTGTTGGTTCATCTAGAGTTAGAGAACTTTTTTCTCTCGCAAAGAAGAATATTCCTTGTGTTATATTTATAGACGAGATTGATGCCATTGGTAGGAAACGTTCTGGTGACGGCGAATCATCATCCAATGAACGAGACAGCACTCTTAACGAGCTATTAGTTCAGTTAGATGGATTCAAAAATAATACAGGAATCTTTCTAATAGGGGCAACAAACCGCGCAGACCTATTAGATCCTGCGCTTGTAAGACCAGGGCGCATTGATAAGCGCATTTATATTGGTCTTCCAGACGCTGCAACAAGAGAAGCTATTATTAATATTCATACCAAAGGAAAGCCATACGATGAATCAATTGTTATTAAAGATATGATTGATTTAACACTTGGTCTATCTGCAGCACAAATTGAGAATCTGTTTAATGAGGCGATGTTGAATGCGCTTAGATATGATAATGACAAAATGACATCGCAAGATATTGATATCATTATGAATAAAATGATGGCAGGCTGGCAGCCAACAGACCACCAATTTACATCTGATATTATTGATCATATTGCAGTTCACGAAATGGGTCACGCTATAATGGGTTTAGTTGCAAAGCATCACTCAAAGATGACAAAAGTTATTATCAACTTGTCGTCGCCAAAAAGTCCTGCTTACACCGTTTTTGAGGGATCTACTTCAAGCATTTACACAAAAGAAGCCCTTTTTGAACATTTGGCAATCTTATTGGCAGGCAGAATTGCGGAAGAAATCTTTTTTGACGTTAGCATAACAACTGGCGCAATTAATGATTTTGAAGAGGCGTTTAAATTGGCTGAGAAGATGATTGTTTACTATGGTATGGGAAAGCATAAGATTATTTATCCCAGTTTAAGTGACAAGTATAAGGAAATGATTGACAATGAAGTGGCTGATCTAATAGATGATGCAAACAAGTATGCCACCTTTATTCTCAAGAACTGTAAGGAACTTATGCTAGAAGGTGCGGAGATGTTGAAGAGAGATAAGCTTCTAAAGGCCGAACAGCTTATTAATTTGATTGAGACAAAATATCGAGATCTGTTTGATTTGAAGTATTGCAGAGAAGACGAATAATATTTTCTTATTATATATGGATCTTTTACCTCCATCGTTTTATGTGCACATTATTAACGGATTTCTTTTATTTATTGCGTTAATTGTTATAGTTTTAAATTATTCAAAACTATCAAAATATGAAGGATATCCTGGAAAAACGTTATATTTAATTTTATTGTTATCTATCGCAGTTGGAATCCATGGCATATCTCATTTAGGTCTTGAAAGTGTATATGGTTACAATCCTTTGAAATTATATTTTCAATAATATAAAAATAAAAAATTGATTATATTTTTATAGTTTAATGATGAAGCAACTTTTATATATAATGGCTCTTAGTTTTACATCTGAACAAAAAGATAAATTTTCCAATTACTTTGCAAAATGTGTAAGAGGTTATCATTTATTAAATTCTGAACCAATTAAAGAAAGTGTGTGGGAATCCATTAACTCGCAGATTTTACTACATTCTGGATGTGGTGTTTATTCACAAGCAAGTGGGTCTCATTCATCTGGATGTGACATTTCCAGCAGTGTTGGGAACTTATCAAATAAATCTGTGAAATATGATTCCATCGCGAACAATCACTTTAACATTAGTTCATATCGTTTAACAAGCGTTTGTTCCGCCGTTAGTCCTGGAAATATTGATGAAATTGTTGCGGAGATAAATAAAAGAAAAAATTTTGAATACTATTCCATTATTGCCAGGGAGGAATTTAAGGAACAAATTAAGTATGATTGGTTTCTTCTTCCGGCAGACTATCCTGCTATAAACCCATCATCTTACACCTGGTTGCCAATGTTGGGAAAACGCGGAAAACATAAGGATGTACAAATTGGCTGGAAAACCGACGTTATAGACGGATCAAGCATGAGCATTACCTTTAGCATGTCTTCTCAGTTGTGGATTTCATTATTTATTACAGATGCTATGAAAAAAGATTTCATTGTGGCAAACAATCAAATTAAGGATAAATGTATAATGAATTACGTTCAACTATCAGATAGTTATCCAGAATTTTAATAAATAAATTTTGCTATAATTTGTTGCGTATAGTTTTTTACATAAATAGTAGTTTAATTGGACATTTCTGTTAGAGATTGTAATTATTTTATATTAATTTAGGAATTTTTATTATTTTTGAGAAAAATTTAATATTCACATTAATTATAACAATGGCGACCTTCTTTTGTATGCAAAAAACCTCGTCAATTGAGCCTTCAATGGCTGACGTTACTGTTACGTATTCAGGATTAACAGCTAATGTTAACTCGGAATTTCAATCCGTTCCTAGCTATACCGTGACTTTAACACCTTGCGATAACTTGGGCATCCCCAATGGTAACCAAGCTGCTCAAGAATACATTACTGATAAAATTATAGACGTTGCGGATGCGGCTGGGTCTGGGGCTGGTCGCACCCTGCTGTCAATCAAACTACCAGAAAATAATGTACTTTATATTTGCGTAATTGATTTTACAGTTGATTTTTATGAGTCAACACCAGAGATTTCCTCAAATTCATTTTTTGTTTTTGGTAACGCCGTGTCTACTCCAACCATATCCTTCGCGACGACGACGAGCGTCAAAGATATAATTGATACTTATATACCAGTCACTGTTAATTGGACCAATGATCCTCTTAGTCAAAAATGCCTTGCTATTAAAGATAGAGCTAACCAAAGCATAACTCTTGATAAAATTCAACTTGTAACAACTAACAACGCTGCTATTGCTGCTGTGATGGAGAACAATGTTGTTGTCACTCCTGCCATCCCAGCCAATACTATTATGTATAACAACGAAAATGGAGTACAAACCTATATATTGTGCCCATCCTTCCCTGCTAACATCACTACTAATGGTACTCTTCTTACAGGTTTTACAAACGTCGCAGGTTCCACCAACGTAACAGCGATAAAGGATAATACAACAGGATTTATTTGGATTAGATTTCCAAAAAGTTTAGCCAATGTGGATAGGACATACACAATCACATCGTCAATAACAACTAGAGGTTATGTGAAGAAAACATCTAATGCGATTGAAATTGGATATGCTCCTGGCAGACCAAAAGCTCCCACAAATGTTATCACCAGACTGTTAACCAATACTTTTGGCCCAGTGACTGTGGCCGTGTATTTTAAAGAACCAACCGACCGTTTTACGGTTGAAAATGAAAAAAATTTTTCCCAGCCAAATGGTTTAAAACTTGAAGGATACGAGATAACAAACGGCTCTTCAGCGCGTTTTGATATTGGAGGAAAAAAATTCGTATCAGACTTCTTAGCTAGTGGTGATGAATTGTTAAATTTTTACGGAATGAAAAGCCCAAGGCCTGTCACAGGCAACACGCTTAGAGTGGATGGAACTTCCTATACACGCACCACCGCCGCAGCCGTATCACCAGAGGTTGATATTACTGGGTATTATGTAGTTAACCACGTGTTT
>Ga0255106_1000366_pt1 | contig 10299 bp, 7 predicted proteins | sample Law_Cont_RepB_8h_FD_188453 | JGI IMG/M metagenome (GOLD analysis project Ga0255106, IMG submission 188453) | Freshwater microbial communities from St. Lawrence River, New York, United States - Law_Cont_RepB_8h | ecosystem: Environmental > Aquatic > Freshwater > River | place: USA: New York...
AAAGGCCCCGCGGCACTTGGCCGGCCATGGACTGGCAGATTCGCCCGAAACCCCGAATGCCCTCCCGTGCAGCCGTGACGCCCAACGAATCACTGGGCGTCCCTCAGCGCGGCAAGCGGCAACTTGAAGAGGTCACCTTGCTCGGAACCGATGAGCAGGGTCTGCGCATCGAGCCACGCACACCCTTCCAACTGCCAGGAAAGCAACGGCGGCGACAGGGGCGCGGCTTTCGCCGGTCCCTGGAAGAAGGCCTCGCCGGTCGCCGGCAAGTCGAAGACCCACGCCAGGCGATAGGTCAGGATGGCCAAGCGCTTCCCATCCGGAGAGACGGAGGCATCCGTGACCATACCCTTCGCATCAAAGCGTGCTAGTTTGGTCAGCGTGGCTTGCTCGCCCACGGCCGGTAGGTCGGCCCGCCAAAGATCCGTCAGGGTATCTCGCCGGTGCTTGGTGAGGAGGTAGAGGCGTCCACGGACGACGAACATGGCCTCACAATCATGCGCGATCTCGGGATCCGGATAGACGGTCTGATCGGGCCAGGAAAAGGAGACTTTCCTGAACTCCGGAATTTCCTTGGACCCGAGGACGGGCTCCTTGAAGACGTAGAAGCCGAGCTCTTTGCGGCGGGAGAGGTTGTTACCGACATCCCCGAGGATCAAATTGCCCTGCCCATCCGCCGACAGGGCCTCCCAGTCGGTGTTCTTGAGGCCTTTCAGCGTCACGCCCGACCAAGGCCCCGCTGGGCCGATGATCGGAGACCCATCCGCCCGGACCGGCACGATTTCCGGCTTATTACCCGAGTCGGAAAGGGTCCAAAAAACACCCGGGTGCAAAGTGCTCGCCCATAGCGCCGAGCATTCGGGGACTTGCTTGAGATTCAGCTTGGTCGAGGGCTTCAATTCAACAGGCGTCATCTCCGGCACCGTACGCCGAACGACCTCGAGTTCAGCGGCAAAGCCCACCGCCCAAACGGAGAGAAGCATGGCCCATCCTGATCGCATTCAGGAACCATGACCGACGGGCGGACCAAAGGCAACCCGTGAGCCGTGAAGTTTGCTGTCGAAGGCCAGCCGCGAAACCGCCTAGATAAGCCATGGCCCGCTCGGCACGCTCACTCTGGACCGCCAAACTGCAAGGGGGCGCCCTACCCGCCGCCGCCAAGTCGGGAAAGCCAAAGACCCGTGCCGCCAGCGAAGCGCCTAAAACGATGGTGCGCGGCATCCGTGCGATCATCTTGGGCATCGACCCTTCCCTGCGTGGCACCGGCCTCGCCGTCATCGATACCCGCTCCGAGCCTCCGCGCCTGCTCGCCAGCCTTACGGTTAAGCTTGGCCCCAAACTCGCGGCCTACGAATGCCTCGGCCGCATCGCCGATGCCGTCGAAGAACTCGCCAAGACCCACGGAGTCAAAGAAGCCTCCATCGAAGAAACGATTTTCGTGCAGAACTTCCGGACCGCCCAAGCCATGGGTGCGTCCCGCGGGGCCGCCTTGAGCGTCCTGGCCCGCTTAGGCGTCCGGGTGTCGGAGTATGCCCCCAAGCGGATCAAAATGGCCGTCACGGGCCACGGAGCGGCCAAGAAGGAACAAGTGGGCCGTATGATCAAGTCGGTGCTCGGACTTTCCGACGAACTCCCGCTCGACGAATCCGACGCCGCGGCGGCCGCGCTCTGCCACGCCTACACCGGCAAAGCCTAGGCCGAATAGATCGACGGGTAGGAGCGAAGCAAGCGCTCGCCGAGGCCGCGGCTGACCAATTGAATGCTTCCGGATGTACCGTGACCCCTGACATTAAGCAGCATCAGGGACTCAGATGCGATTGGAACCCCACGGGCATCGAAAAGCTGTGCGCAATCCAAGGCGAACAGACTGGCCAAGCGAATCCGCCCCCGAAGCCGCAGCGCACCATAACGGATCAAAGTGAAGCGATACTCGTTAAAGGGAAAGTAACCGGCGATACCCTTTACGTCCAAAGCTTCAATGGCATGCCCGCTCCGAAGGCAGAGCCGAACCTTGGCTGACTCCGTAACTGCACTTAAATCCAGACACTGCCGCACCTCGATAATGTCGTAACCCACCCCGGCCCGCCCGTCTGCTTCCACCAACTCAAAGTTAAGGGCGGAATCATTACCCAGGACATAAACCAAGCAGGACTGACATCGCCGACGCTCCGGTGAAACAGTCATGAAAGACGCATGCCACTCGGAAGAACTCCGAGCGGCCGCACGCCCCACATAAGTGTCGCCATCGATAATCACGTCTGTGCAGGTGCCTTGCGGCGCTGACGACGTACCGCCACGGCAGCCAAGGCAAGAAAGCCTAAGCCCAGTCCATAAGTCGAAGGCTCCGGGACTGGGGAGGCATACACCAAATCAATGGAGGTACCGCTATCGCGCAGGGAGAAATCGCCGGCCACAAGCACCCCGGCAGCATCACGAACCGAGCTCTTGTCGATGGAGAAGAGCGAAGTCACGTCCGTATTGGAACCCAGATTAAGGGATCCATAGGTGAACAAGGTAAAGGTATGATTAAGGCTCGCATCGAAGAGGCCAGCGTTGCCAGGTAAGTTGGCAAGCGGGTCGGCAAGAGAGGACAGAACCAAGGTCGCCCGGTTCGTGCCAGAAAGCCCTGACAAGTCCAAAGCCCCATTAACCGTGATCTTATCGTAGTCTACGCCAGCGACTCCGTTTGCGTCATATACCTCCCAAGCAACCTGCGTTCCGGAGGTGATGGTCAAACTGCCCACGGTCAGGTTACCAACCGAGCCACCTGCGGCGATGGTACTCCCGGCGGACATCGAGACATTGCCGTTGATGACACCGTGGCCGCCAAGAGAGGCCCCATTTGCGACCGTGATCGAGGAAGCGATTATCCCGTCCAACTTGAGCTTACCCTCGTTCACCAAGGTCTGACCGCTATAGGTATGGGTTACCCCTGCACCCAAGACCAGCAAACCGGCACCCGTCTTCGTCAAACCACCCGTACCGGTAAGGGCGGTCGACACGGTCCCACTTTGCGCCGACGCCACTTGGGCGACGTCCATGCTGCCGCCGGTCAATACGCCACCGTTGAAGTTGACGCTGTTCGTAAAGGCGACGGTTACGGCGCCCAAATCCAGCGCGCCACCATTGAGCTGCACCACACCGGACCCCAGGGTACCAGCCCCGGACAAGGCCAACGTGCCGGAGCTGACGATCGTTTGACCAGCATAAGTGTTCGTGCCGGTCAGGGTCAGGGTGTTCGTCCCTGCTTTCCGCAGGTTACCTAAGCCAGAGAGAACCCCCGAGAAAGATTCCGCGACATTCGAGTTACCAGTCACCAAGGTGATGGCCCCGGGGGTAGCGGCGGTATCGGAGAGAGCAAGGGTACCGTTACCCGATAAGGCACCGACGTTGTAGGTCCCTGCAGCGACGCCGAACACGACCGTGCCAGCCGCCGAATTGGTCACCAGATTGGAATACTTGATCGCATCAACGTGGTTAAGACGCAAAGAGCCTGCAGTTACGATGGTATCTCCAGCATAAGTATTCGAAGCGCCCAATGTTAGTTGTCCTGCGCCCTTTGTTTCCAAGGAACCAACACCACTAATTACCCCGTTGAGGTCCTGAGCACTGCTGGAGTTGAACACCAAACCGCCGTCATTCGCAATCGAACCAGCGTAGGTTCCGCTGCCCAGGGTGCCACGAACCTCTAAGGTTCCACCCGTCTGGATTATCGTGCCGGCCGTATACGAAGAATTAGCGGTCAGCACGAGTGTTCCCTGACTGACCTGCAGACCTCCCGACATTTTATCATCCACCCCCGCAACAGTCCAAGTCCCGAGATCAGCCTTGATCAGCTTCGCCCCCGCCGCCCATGTACCCGCAGATCCCACCGCATTACTGAGCGACGCGCTGACCGACTCTCCGCCTAGGGTTAAATTTCCACCGGCACTTCCAGAAATAACCCCCACCTGAGCGCCCGTCATATTACTAAAACTGATACCCTCGGCCACCGAAAGCGTGGCGCCACCGCTACCTACGGTAAAGGAACGCGCTGAACTTTGGTCGACCCCGGAAAACCGCAAAGTTCCGTTACTAACTAAAATGTTTTGGGCGTTATGTGATAACTGATTGAAGGCATTTCCACTCCCGTAATTCCAAGAACGGGCAATCTCAAGCGTACCGCCGTTATTTACATTTACTGCGCCGCTGTAATCAATGTAACCATCGAAACCCCAAGCCCCTGACAACTTAAGCACCCCACCACTTGCATTCAGAACAGGCTTTGTCGCTGGACTCCAAAGATAGCCAATCAAGACACCTGCCAATTCCTGCGTTCCCTGCCCGGTCTTGGTGAATGTGAGTCGATTAACACTCACGCCGTCGTAGTGATTGGGGCGTATCGTACCATTATATATATAACTTTCCCCAGCTGCGACATTAACCGTCAATGTAGAGTGAGTGTAGGCTGAGTTTTGAAAACCTGAACACACTTCACCGCCAGTCCCGGAAAGTCCTCCAATCGTAGAATTGGTAGTGACCTCAAGTGAACCGCCGTTAACCGTGACGATATCCGTTGCCGTGGTTGCAGTACCACCCGTACCAATCGATTTGGTGCCAGTGGTCACTGTGATGTTTGCTGCACACACTGGAGCGATCGAGAAGGCAGCGGCGGCGAGGAGGAAGGACGTACGGACGAGGGACTTTGTGGTGGTGGTGCGCATAGAGGTTGGGCTTTGTGCGAACACCAACGCATCCACGCGGAAGCGTGTGAACCTTTAACCACGAAAACAGGCCAACAACCCTATGACTAGATAGGTGTATCAGCCTAAGAGTGAGTGGAGTGCTTACTGCTCGCTCACCACAAACTGGTCATCGCGCCCACGGGCCTGGCTCCACCGCGCCAAGCATTCATCGAGGGGCACGGGGCGAACTTTCTGCGCGAGGTTGTAAGCACCGGCATCAATGCAGACCTTGAGCTGCGTCCAGACGGCACCATACGCACGGCTGAAGCGCAGCGACTCATCGCGCACCAAACTCGAAACATGGCAGCAGCCGCCGACTTCGGTGACGATGAAACGCCCGGCCTTGAATTCTTCTTCGCTCGTAGCCCGGAGATCGAAGCGCCCAAAGTGCAGACCGGGGAAACGCTTGGCGAACGTCGTCACGGCCGCGCTCAACGCATCGGTATTGAGATCATGGCGATGGACGCAACGCGCGCCATGGCCATAGCTACCGGAAAGGTTCAGGACGACCTTTTCGCCCGCTGGCACGACGCGGTTGAGGTCGCGGTCGTGGCACTCCAAGTAGAGTTCGCCGCGCGAGACCGCGACTTCGTCGAGCCAGATGAGTTCTTCCAGGGTTTCCTCGCCATCGCCCATGACGACGACGTCCACCTTCTGCACGACGACCAAGACCCGCCCATCGTCCTTGCCGGGATTACGATGCCAAACGACCTCGAACTCCAGTCCGTCGATCTTCTTCTGCAGCATGAAGTCTTCCTTCGCGCCCGCGACCCGACGCTCCAGCTGCGCGTCATCCCGAAGGAAACGCATGCCCGCGCCATCCTCCCCGACTTCGGGCTTGAAGACCAAGGGATACCCATGGCAGGCCGCGAACGCCCGGGCTTCCTTGAGCCGCTCTTCCACGGAGTCTTCCATCGAAAGCGCCAGCAAAGGACAGCAGCGGGAATCCCGCTGGAAGGGGCGCAGGAGCAGCGACTTGGCATCGCCCGTGAAGCCCCCAATGCGACCAAACGAAGGGTTCGCCGAGGCAAAGGCGGTCAAGCGACGGTGACGGAGGCACAGCGCCAGGATGCCGACCCGAATCGGGAAATAGAGCAACCAAGAGGGCCACAAAGATGCCTGCAGCAGGTTACGGACTTTCATCACGATCTGACGTCGGCCCCGCCAAGTCAGGGCCGGCACGATCCAGTGCGTGACGAAATGGAGGGCGCAGATGAATCCGATGATGATCCAAAGGGCCTGGCTCTTGAAGCGCGCCAGCAGTTCCATGCCATGCGAGCCGAACTTGTACCCCAGCCACATGAGCGGCGGGGTCCAAATCAACGCCGCCACCAGCAACAAGCCGCCCAGCCGCGCAATGTTGAGCTTCATGATCCCCGCGGTGACAAAGGTCGGTACGCGACTGGCCGGAACAAAGCGCGAACTGACGACGACCAACATGCCCTGCGGCGTGGAAAACCAACCGGCCCATTGGTTGACCTTGCTTTCCTTGATGAACCACTTGAACGGGGCCTTGGTGATCGCCTGCCGCCCATAGAACCGTCCTATCGAATATAGCACGATGTCACCGATGAAGATACCGACGGTGCAAGCCGCCGCCCCCGACCAGAAATCGATGATGCCCACCGACACCATGAGGCCCGTCGCCAAACACGTGGGGTCCTCGGCCACAAAGGTGCAAATGACGATGATGACGAGGAGGATCCAGAAATGGGCGCCCACCGCCGAAGGCAGCGGCGGATACTCGCGCGTGGCCGCCACCGTATCCGCCGGCGGCGTGGCGACGAAACCTACGATCTCCGACACGACCTTGGCCTGTTCCTTGAAGACGATGTTTCGTCCGCCCGGCAGGACGACGAGTTTCGCCTGCGGCGCCAACTGCGCGCTGTAGGTCGCCGCCTGCACCGGGGTCAGCCAATCGTCCTCACCATGGACGATCAAGAGTGGCTTACGCCATCCGAAGAGGATGGCCTTGGACTCGGAGAGGTCGGTGTCAAAGATGGTCTTGGCGTAATCGCGGTCCCACGGCAAAAGGTCCGCCGCGCCGAAGTTGGGCGTCAGCCGGGCGACGCCCCAGAAGAACGCTCCCTGAAAGCCATAGACGATCTTGTTGACGAGCGGATTCCCCAAGAGCTCGAACTCCTGCGCGCCGGGAGCGGAAAGCATCGTGAGCGAGCGAACGCGGTCGGGATGCGCCGAGGCGAGCTCCAAGGCAGCCACACCGCCCAAGCCTTGCCCGAGGACGTGGTATTCCTTCACCCCGTAATGCTCTACCAAGGCCGCCACCACTTCCGCGTTGGCTTCCATGGAGTGACTGGGGACGTTGCCGGGCGTCGGACCAAAGCCGGGCAGGAAGGGCTCGATGACCGCCACCTTGCCGGTCTTGGCCAGCTCCTCACAAAAACGCGTTCCGCGACGATCCCAAGGGGCGCGATGCAGATAGACCAAGACGGGCTTACCTCCCGGCGACTGCTGGGCATCGAAGCCATGCAGTTTGGCGTGCACGGGGATCTTCGTCGCGAGCGGGACGACTTGGTCGCCTTGGTAATCAAAGGCGGGGACCATGACGGGCGGGGCTTTCGCCATGCGCTCGATGGAACTGAAAAACGGGAAGAAGGCCGAGAGGACCAATAACCCCAAATAGATGACCATGCCCCACCACTTGCCCGGGACTCGCCCAAGGTTCTGCTTCATCTGTGTCGGGGTCGACATCAACCGCAGTCAAATGACCGCCTCGGAGGGGCGCAAGGCGGGAAGGTTCACAATTATGTGTCAGCGACTGATTTATGGCTTCCTAAGGGACCCCATCCCCTCTTGTCTCCCACCCAGTGCAAGCCACCGGACAGGAACTTCCAGGCCTCAGGGTCACCGTCGATAAGGTGGTCCACCATCGTGACGCCAATTTTCCTCCCGAGACCCCCCACGCCTTCGTGTACTTTCTGACCGTTTCCAATCTTTCCCAGTCCACCGTCCGACTCCTCGGCCGTAAATGGATCATCCGCTCCCCCGACGGCACCATCGAGGTCATCGAGGGTGATGGCATCGTCGGACAAACCCCGCGCATCCCGTCGGGTGAAACGTTTTCCTATAATAGTTATCATCTCACCGGACACCCGGTGACCGCCGAAGGCGCCTTCCATGGCACGACCGAGGATGGGCAGCGCATCTTCGTGCGCATCCCCGCCTTCGAGATGATCCCTCCTGCCGACCCCCTTGAATGAGAATTACCGACCTTAACTCCGGCCGCGAAATCGGCGCCAGCTGCATGCTCCTCGAATTCGGGGGCCTGCGCATGGTGATCGACTGCGGCATGCACCCCAAACACGCGGGCAAAGCCGCCCTGCCCCAGATCAACAAGATCGAGGGGTCGGTCGATGGCGTGATCCTGACGCACTGCCACCTCGACCACCTCGGCTCCCTGCCCTTGCTGGTCCGCGCCCACCCCGGCGCCCGGGTCTTCGCGTCGGCCGCGACGACGCTCTTTGCCCGCCGCCTGCTCTCCAATTCGATCCAGGTGATGAAGCGCCAACGGGAGGAGACCGGCAACCTCGACCTCCCGCTGTACGTCGATCAAGATGTGGAAAGGGTCGAAAACGCACTGTCCGCCGTCCCGCTCGCCAACCCCCGTAAGATCGGCCGCGGCGGCGAGGAGATCCAATTGAGCTTCCACCTCGCGGGCCACGTCGCCGGCGCCGTGGGCTGCATGATCGAGCATCGCCGCAAACGCCACTTCTTCACGGGCGACGTGAATTTCCAAGCGCAACGCACGGTCGGCGGCGCCGACTTCCCGCGCCAACCGGTGGATACGTTGGTCATGGAGTGCACCCGCGGGGCGACCGCCTCGCATCCAAGCCACACGCGCGCGATGGAAGAGAAGCGCCTCATCAAGGCCATCAACCGCGTCTGCGACGCCGGTGGCACGGTGCTGCTCCCCGCTTTTGCTTTCGGTCGCATGCAGGAAATCCTGATGCTCCTCGATGAAGCGGCCGCCGCCGGCAACCTCGCCGACGTGCCCATCATCGCTTCGGGTCTCGGCATGGATCTCTGCGATTACCTCGACGCCGCCACCAAGAAGACGAAGCAGGTCAAATTCAACCGGCAGGTGCTGCGCGACCTGAACGTGCTCCCGCTTTCGCGCCGTTACGTGCAGCCGGGGAAGAACCTCCCCGAACGCGGCATCTACCTGCTCTCGAGCGGCATGCTGGTCGAAAAGACGCCGGCCTGGCGCATCGCCGCCAACGTCCTCGACCACAAGGAAAACGCCGTGTTCTTCGTGGGCTACTGCGACCCGGAAACGCCGGGGGGCGAATTGATCGGCATGGCGCCCGGCGGTGAGTTCAAGTTCACCGGGCTCGACCACACGTCGATCCTCCGCGCCGAGGTCGAACGCTTCCACTTGTCCGGCCACGCCGATCGCGAAGAGCTGGTCGATTTCGCCAAGTCGCTCGCGCCCAAGGATCTCGTGCTCACGCATGGCGACCCACCCGCCCGCGCCTGGATGAAGGAGACCTTGTCGAAGGAATTGCCGGGCACCCGCATCCACGACCCCGAACCGGGCGTTCCCCTCGACCTGTGAACCTCGCTCCCCTCTCAGTCGAAGACTGGCGGGAGTTCTATTTGACCCGCGGCCCCCGGATGGCCGCCGAAGCTTTTCTGCTCAAACTGGCCGAGCTCAGCCCCAGCGAACAGCGGGCCGCACTGTGCGGTTTACCCGATACGCGCAGCCTGACGCAGCGCTTCGAAAACGCCTGGGAACAGCGCGAGTCGGCGCTGGGGGGCGTGCCGTTCCTGACGAAGGACCTCTATTTCCGCATGGGTCACCCGACCCACGCGGGGTCGACTTTCCTCGCGGAAGAAATCGGGTTGCCCCGCACCAACTCCTCCCTGCCCGCCGCGTTCCAACATGACGCCGGCGCAGTGGAATGCGGCCGCACGCAACTCAACGAGTTCGCCTTCGGGCTCTCCGGCGAAAACCCGCACTTCGGCGATTGTCCCCATCCGACCGACGCCGCCCGGCTCGCCGGGGGCTCCAGTTCCGGCTCCGCGTTCGCCGTCGCCCGCGGCCTCGTGCCCTTCGCGCTCGCCACCGACACGGCGGGTTCCATCCGCGTGCCCGCCGCCTATTGCGGGGTGTGGGGCTTGCGCCTATCCCCCGACATCGCACCCGTCGGCGATAGCTTCCCCTTGTCGCCCGGCTACGACACGCAAGGCTGGCTCGCGCGTTCCGCCAACGATCTGCTCGAAGTTTCCACGGCCGTCCTCGGCGAAGCGCCGCCGGCCGGAGCGGGTCTGTGGGCGGGCGACTTGGGCTTGGGCATCGATCCAACGGTGCTTGCGCCGATGCGCGCCTTGGCGCTCAAGTGCGGGGCCAAGGAAGACCCCGCGGCGGCCGAACTGCTGCGGCTCGCCTGCACCGAAGCAGCGACGGCCTACCCCATCCTTGGTGGCACCGCCGCCGCCCGCGTCCACGCGCCTTGGCTCGATCGGCGCCGCGCGGCTTACGACCCCGCCGTCTGGGCCCGCCTGGATGCCGGGCGTAACCGCACCGTGGAAGAACTGCGTGCGGCGGAAGTGG
>Ga0255106_1000406_pt1 | contig 9741 bp, 9 predicted proteins | sample Law_Cont_RepB_8h_FD_188453 | JGI IMG/M metagenome (GOLD analysis project Ga0255106, IMG submission 188453) | Freshwater microbial communities from St. Lawrence River, New York, United States - Law_Cont_RepB_8h | ecosystem: Environmental > Aquatic > Freshwater > River | place: USA: New York...
TTAGATATCATTGATAATGAGAATAACTGGCATATTTCTAAATATCCCATAATAAATCTGCATTGGGTGTCAGTTTCCCCATATAAAGAATATTAAGTATATTACAATAAATATGAAGCATTATTGGATTAATATAGAGAAATGTTATGATAGAAGGAAGTATATGGAAGAGCAATTTAATAATAAAGGAATAGATAATATTCGTATAGAAGCAGAAACGCCGATAACTATAAAGGACTACTTTATTAAAAGAAATCCTAAGTCCGAAGCAGCTACACAAGAGGAACTGAGCTGTATTATTTCACATCTAAAAGCTATTAAGAAAGGATATGAAGATGGAGAGCAATATTTTTGTATCGTCGAGGATGATATGGTAATTGAAAAAATAAACTTTGAAAAAATATTAACACATATGAAAATTACCGAAGAGAGTTTTAAGGAATCGGGAGAATCTATTGAGATATTACAATTACATACTAACGGACATCCAAGTGTTATCAAGATGTATAACGAACATTTTTTGAAATATAATGAACTAATAAAAATAAGAGATTACGATTATCCCTCCGCTGGATATTATTTAGTTTCTAGACAAGGAGCTAAGAAATTGCTAGATAAATATGTTATAGATTCTACTACATACGATTTATCTCATAAAGAATGCGAATGGTCAGCAGCAGATAATATAATATATATCGCCGTCAATTCATGGATACTCACGTATCCTATAACAATCTCTAATATTAATTACGGTAGTACTATACATCCTGAACATCTTTACAATCACGAATATTGTAATAATGTCAATAGAGAAATATGGAAAAAAAATAATCAATTCAAACTCTTCGTCTAACCCTCATAATTATCTTTTCTTACTAATACAACTATCTTCGCTGTAAGAAGATGGCATATAACTATGATAAATCCCTTCATTATCTTTGAAGGATTCGCGTTGCAATCTCTTGCTATATTTAAAATCAAGCTTAGTTAGCTTATTATGGTCGTATAATTTCATAATAATTGTTTGCAACGGTGCATCTCCCCAACGACAATAAAATACGCTTCCGTTTTCATTGATTTTCTTAATAATATCTGTAATCTCGGGTGTCTTCCATATTTTCGTTTTTGTAACAAAGAAATTATTGTAATACATTACAGGCATCGCCATATTAACCGAATTGCCCTCATAGTCCTTATTATTTAAAGCGTTGTATAGCTTCTTGAACTTTGAAAAATGTGGATTTTCGCTATCCAAAGAATGCTCCATAAATAACTCAGATAACTTGTCAATCTTGTCAGGCACAGCGCTTTCAAAGAACTCCTTCATACCATAATTACATATGCTACAATCTACATGTATAAGATTAGACATATAATTATGGTCATTATCTTCTATCATTTTAAATATATCAGTGTTTATAGGCTCCTCAATTATACTGTCATCATCCAAGCGCATTACATAATCATATTGGTTGCAGTATTTTATAAAATGATTAATCCAAAAATTACACATTAGTCTATAATTTTTATTTCTCCAATAAGGAACCGGAGCAGCTTCAATGCATCTATTCAATTTATCAATATCTATATTGGCCGGTACATCAAAATCGCTACTATCTATTTTTTTGAAATCAATCAAATATCTATATTCTTTCCTAATAGATGTAGTTATCTCACTTATGGCGTCAATATCGTAATCTCCTTGGTGTAGAATAATAATAGGGTATTTAAAACGTGCATTAAAGTTTCTAAATAAAAAATACAACGAGGTTTTCAGATATATCTTACGTTCAATAGTATTTTGGGTTAATATTAATATTGCTGATTTAGACATTTAGTATATATAATTATATAGTTGCATATATTTGCTTATATATTGATTTTGTCATAAAGATTATATTTATTATATAGTTCGTATTTTTCAATATCACCATGTATATTATTGCTATTTATAATAAGTGCAGCGCTATATAGTGTAATATCGCATTCCTTATTTTTATTAATATATATAGGATAATGTATAATTATGAATTTATCATCTAATCTCTCAAATATCGCCATCTCCTTATTAATATAAAAAACGATTCTATCCTTGTTTATTATTAATCCCATAAAGATTACGGGGTCGCGTAGAATATCCTCAGATATATCTTTAATATAATATTTATTTGAATTGATATCTAATACAATATCATAGGTCTTTTTATTATTAGAAGAATAACTGTATTGCATATCATTCAATGTTCCATAATTATCATCAATATTTATTGATTCACCATCATAACACCTTGGCTTATTTTTTTCAATTATATATATACATATATTTTGATAATCATAGCTATTTATACATATCAATTGGCCTTCGCCTGTTTTGGCAGCACCCTTTATATCATTCAATTTTAAATTAAAGAATACTGCCAGTTCATTTATTATTTCATTCTCGCTATTATCCTTGCTATTCCTTACATTATCTATTTCAACGGTAATATTACTCAGATTATATCCATATATACTGGGATTAAAAGGAAATCTATGTATTTTTGGCGAATCATCTATCGAAACTATGAAATCCTGTCCCATATTATCTTTGTTCCATTGAAAATGCTCTATATTTGCTCGATTATCTTTTTCAAAAGAGGATATTAACATCTTCAAAGAAGGCAATTTTAAAAAGCTCGATATTTTGTATTTATCAACTATATTATTTTCATATATAATATGCTTGTAGTTCTCGTCGCCTATCTTTATATCATCGCTCGTCATAATAATATTCTTATTCGATGCATTTAAATCATCAATATCTTCGTTGTCTTCGAGGTCCTCGTATTTTTCTATTATGGTATCTTCTCTTTGGTCCTTGGTAATATTAATTAGTAAATCATAATATATAATTATTAATAATACAATAAGTATACCAAACAATAAACTTACAGAATAAATTAAATCATCCATTATATTCTTATTCTAATATATCTTAATAAAAACAAACTTTATAAATTGAATAAATATATATAAGAAATATTATTGTATAATAATTTATACGATATGGAAGGTTTAAATATAAATAATATGGATTTAATGGCATTTCTGAACAGTATGAACAAGGTATCGAAAGCTGACAAAAAGAAGAAGAGTAAAAAATGCATTATTAAAGAGTGCAAGGAATCGCATGATTCCGAAAATGTTACTATAAATAAAGATATTGACGAATGTTGCGAAATCAAAGAAGAAAGTGAAACAGACACCGGCTTAGAAGAGCAATCTAAGAGAGAAAAAAAGGTAAACCGCGATGATGAAGAGGACGAAGATAGCGATGATGATGATGATGACGATGATGACGACGATGATGATGATGATGATGAAGACGATGACGATGATGAAGATGACGACGAAGATAGTGATGATGATGATGACGATGAAGACGAAGAAACGAAAGACTGTGATATATTGACGAATGAGAAACTGTTTAATATGCTAAATACCTTTTTTGTCGATGAATATGGCGTGACAATAGCTACATCAATGTCAAACATTTCATACGAGCTACATAACTTAAATAAAAATCTAAGTAAATTATTAAAGAGCAAAAAAGATGTATAATTATAACAAAGAGGATAACTGTTGGTTATGTAAGAAATGCAATAAATATATAATGAATTGTATAGATATTGACCATCACAATAATATAGAGCATCCTATTTTTGAGGATAAATACACAAAATCCTGGTATATTAATGGTAAAAAGGGGTTATCGCCATATGATTAATAGACAAAATCGTACGAGTCAAATAAAAGAAGACCATAATTTTTTTTCCAATTTATGATTAGTACACTTATCATCCTTTAAATACAATCCATACCGCCCCATATGTAATTTAAAAGGCTTTCCTAAATGAATAACATCTTTTGGTAGAGAAGATATGAATGCTAAATCTACATCATTTAATTCGTCAAATGTTTTCTTTTTCCATTTTAAATAGGAATCTATATTTGTATAAGAATCTCTACATTTATTATAATAGCAAGGACCGTAGCGAGTTGTAATAAACCCGTCCTTATACTCAGTTTTACACTTTTTACCGCAAGTACCAGAAGAAGAAGCAGGTAATTCTTGAAGAGATTTTGATATTTTTGAATATATATCATCTAAGATATTTTTCTTATTATTCTTCATATTAATTATATCATCAAGGTCATCCTCCATTTTTGATGTAAACTTTAAATCGCATAGATATGGCATGACATCAAATATATACTCTATTACATTAATTCCTAGTTCAGTGGGTATTAATAAATCCTTGCTATTTCCTCCTAAGTTAATTTTTTTATTTTCTGTTATAATATCATCGCTCTTGTTCTTTTTTATGAAGCTTGTTATATTATATTCTTGTTGAGGATTTTTCCCAATTTCTACATATTTTTTATCATGCAACTTATCTATAATTGACGCATATGTAGAGGGCCTACCTATACCCTCTTTTTCTAATTGTTTAATCAATTGCACTTCATTATATAACGAAGGAATATTATCAATAAATCCATTTGATTTATATTCATACGAATAACAAACCCGTTTATTATCAAGCAATTTTATAAACTCTTCATAATTCTCCGTCTTCTCCCCGTATACAATCTTGAATCCCTCAAAGGTCATAAATGACCTAGTGCTCTTAAATACATATTCCTTATTTTCGCTAAGCGAAGAAGTCATAAGCATTACTATATCAGTATATGTAGCATCACTCATAAGAGATGCAAGCGTTCTCTTCCTTATCATATCATATAGCTTATCATGATTAGAAGACAGTGAGCCGTTCCCAGACCCCGCGCTATTACAAGAGATAATATTTGGATTAGTTATTCTAATAGCTTCATGAGCTTCTTGGGCATTATTGATTTTTGATTTGAAACTCCTATATTTGGCGTACTTGTTAGTAACAGTGCCACTTCGCGTATCGTCATTGTCATAAGTATTTTTAATGTAGTTTATAATAATATTTTTGGCATCATTTGATATGTTAACAGAATCTGTGCGGATATAAGAGATTAACCCATTTTCATATAAATCTTGTGCATATTTCATAGTAATCTTGGCATTCCATTTATACTTATTATAACAATCTTGCTGCATTGATGTAGTAGTGTAAGGAGGTGGTGGAGATACTGTGTGATTTTTAATATCATATTTAATAGAATATTTGACATTAGTTTTTAGTTTTTCCATAATACTCTTTGCTACCTCAATTGTATCTATGTTATCGTAGTTTATTAGAGAACCTACAATAGAACTCTTTTTGTCCTTTTTGTCAAATATAAACTTACATTCAATATTCCACTTCTGCAAGATTTCATTATTTAATATTTTATTGCGCTGATTTATGCACATAATCAACGCGGCGTTTTGAACTCTCCCTGAACTCAAATAATTTTTATTGAACTTAGACCATAATATAGGAGATACTTTGTATCCTATCATTCTATCAACAATTCTTCGGGTTTCTTGGGCATTGACAATATTCAAATCAATATCTCTGGGATTACTTATAGCTATCTTTACGGCGGTTTCTGTAATCTCGTTAAAAGAAATGCGATAACACTTCTTATTTTTTATTAAGTCGGTAATAGAATCTTTGATATTATAGGCAATTGTTTCTCCTTCTAAATCCGGATCAGTTGCTATATAAATGATATCGGATTTTTGTACACATTCCCTAATATTGCTTATAACCTTAGGATTTGTCTTAATATAATCTAAAGCCCAAGTGTTAGTGTCAAAACCCAATTTATCTTTTGGCAAATTGTAAATATGGCCCGAAGAATAGGTTACAATGACATTCTTATCGTTGAGATATTTTTTAATAGTATTAGTTTTTGTAAAGCTTTCTACAATAACTAACTTTTTCATAATTATAATTGCTTCTATAATTATTCTGTGTATATCATTTTTTATATATTATATATTTAATAATGGACGCTAAGATAACTACTTATACATTAAAAAATGGCATAAAGGTTTTGATAGTACCATTGAAAACTAAACTTACCTTCTTATCAATATCTATTTTACTGGGTTCACGGCACGAAAAGAATGGCGAAGGGAACCTAACACATTATTATGAACATCTTCTGGCAAGAATTACATCTAAGAAATACAAGGATTATAAATATATTGGAAATGAAATATCAAAGCGCGGAGGAGATACTAATGCTTATGTATCAGAATACGAATTAATACTATTTATACAAGGACACTTTAAGGATTTCAAATTTTACGCTGATATTTTATCAAATAGCTTAAAAGATTTTTATATAGACCCTAAATTGGCAGAAAATGAGAAGGGTGCTGTAATACAAGAACTGAATAATATCATATCAAAAGAAAGATACGATTTTGATTATAATATATTTAAATATTTATTCCCAAAATATGCGCATTTAGAAGATTTTAAAAGTTATATTAAATATGTAAAAAAATATAATCTTAGGCTCATAAAGAACTTCATTAAGAAGAAAATATTAACCGAAAATATCGTATTAAATATAACCTGTCCGCGCAACAAAATCAAGGAAACAAAATATTATATAAAGAAGTATTTTGGAATTATTAAAAAGAGCAAGGGAAATGTAAAATATCCTATACTTCAATATAAGACTGACAAAACGAAGGTTGTTCATATTAGAAATAAGGTTGTTAATGATAATACAATAATAAATATTTACGCATTTGTCGAAATGGAGTATTTATCAAAGGAACATATAACACATAATATATTAAACAGCATATTATTTAACTTTGATAACAGCGTGTTTTACACGGAACTTCGCGAAAAAATGGGGATAATATATAATATCCATCTGCAAAATAATATAAGTATTAAAAATGCCAAACAATCGCATTATTATATAGGTACAAAGTGCGATATCAAAAATGTACCAATAGTTATCGGTAAAATAATAGATATCCTTAAAACCTATAAGATTACCGCAAATGATATTAAATATTCCAAAGATAGAATGTTATCAAACTATGAATATTCTAAGTTTTATAACATAGACTCGTATAACGGATTTTATAAGAACTTCCTATTATATAATAAAAAATTAAGAACAAATAAGGATGTCTATGATGCTATCAAAAATACAACAAATAAAGAAGTATTAGATTATTACGAGAAATTCAAAGAAAATATTATTAAAAGAAGCACAATATTTTATTATTCCCATAAAAACATTAATAATAAAATAACAATATTAACTAAATAATAAAATAACAATAATATAGAAAATGAATACAATCTATTTTTACATATATTTAGTAACTATAATAACAATAACAGTAGGGTTTAGTGTAGCAAGATGCGTATTTGAAATACACGCACTTGATATGTTTTTTTATCCCAATCACGATAATAATATCATAGAAAATCGCGTGTATCTAATATCTCATATTATTGTTAATTTTGCCCTCGGGTTTTTATTTGGTTTTGATGTAATCCTAGGAATGATTTTAAAAATTATGTTATTTGAAGTATATCTTTATACAACTGAAAGGTGCGACATATTCAATACATCAAAGATATCTCATTTAATAATAATCATCATGATATCATTAGTAAGCTATGTATTGGGCTGTTTAGCTAATATATTATTTGCCGACAATAAAAAAAATATATAACATATACACATAATCCAACTCTCCACTCAAATCATCCCCTAATTACTCGCATAGCCGGAGAAGCCTAAGCAGTATGTTGTTGATGGGAAAGGGGGGTGTTTGGGTGTAGATATTTATCAATGACTGATTTAATATTATCAACGTGAAAGTTAATCATGTTTCGCATAGGGCAACGAAGAAATGTTCTGCAATCTTCATATACCATATTAGTTTCACTGCCATATAAATTGTTATCATAATCTCTCCTTTTATCTTGGATTTGCGAGTTCATATATTTGAAGAAGCAATTTATATGAATAGGCATTCCCGGAATCATCTTGCAATTTGAATCAAATGTCGGAAATGTCACAAACCGCTCCTTATTTTTAATAGAATCCTGGCAAATACAACAATTCTTTCCTCCCGCACCGCAAGCTCCGTTAGTCCCATAAGCCACACCATTGCTAATTTGTTTTTTGGGATGCTCAATGATAATTGGCATATTTTCAATCGTCCACGCATATTTTTTGTTACACATCTTTTCAATTCTCTTGCAGGCCTGCTCGTTGTACCAGATAGAAGCGTACATATTTGAGTCAGCAATCCCGATGAACTTCATACAATAATCCGTTTTGAAGTTGACGAGGTCTTTGATGATTTTGCTCTCAATCTCTTTTTTTTCAACTAACTTCAACTTGTCAATTTGAGTTCCAGTGCAATTTGACAGAGAAATCTCGTTATGGCCTGTCATAATAAAACCGTTGCAGAGGAAATCGAGTTTGAGAAAAGGAGGCTTTAGATGTCTTTTGTTCGTGGATACAATGTCAAACATAATCTCAAATACGCTTCCTTCGCTGAAATATGGAATCTTCCCCACTGTAATCTTATATATGAATGTGTGCAAGGTTCCAAAAGGCTTGTCGATATAACTCTTAAAGTCTGAGTTATTTCGCACAGAAGTATTGCGTTCTTGCTTAACATTGTCAGCACCAAACTCGCGGATAAATAATGATGATATTTCAGCCATCATATTATTAATATCCGGTTCGTTGTAGATGCATACATCAATATCCTTGGGAATTAAAGTTCTCGCTGATGTCTTGTTGTCAAACTGTTCATTCCAAAAGTGATTGGTGTTATATCCATTATTTTCCCAGAAAACCTGAGAGTAATGCTCTGAAATAATGGAATCCCTAACAAATCCGCCGAAAATAATTCCTCCCCACTTGAAAATGATGTTTTTGATATCCCATGAAATATTGTGCTTGATATTATTGATATTGTAAGAGACCTTGACATTTCCGGACATTATCATAAAGGTATCAATTAGTATCTTTCTGTTCCTTGGACTAAGCTTTCCGAGATTTGCGAAGGAGATGTGATTAGAGAAGAGCTGTGGGAAGCCCTCAAAGCTGGAATGAACCGCGTTTGTTAGTAATTGTTTTTAAATAATATCTATCAATTTTTATATATTTTGCATAAAAAAATGATAAATGTATTCTATAATATATCAATATATAGGATAAAAATTAATTAAGTTGAGAGTATATTCGCTTTTCGCTATCGATTAGCCAATATCATTTCGCAATTTTGCCTGAGCATAAGCATACATTACATTTTCCGCAGTATCTATGGGAAGAATAACATCTTTTATACCATAAAACTCGGGTCCTTGGCGCGATTCTCTGTTTATTAATGATTTGAGAGTATTAATATCTTTTAATTCATATTGTAATTGGAAGGGCTCATTATTTGCTTGTACTAATTCTATGTAAATAGATGGTAATATTTTATTTTTTCCGTTGCGCGAATAGAAGCTGTTAGGATAGCTAAAAACCGTATTTATAGCACCTGTTCCCGAAACTGAAAACATATTTTTAGTATTTTCAAAAGCTATATTTTCATTCGGGAAGGGTAATCCGGAACCCGAATAATTTATCATTCTATCAATTGGATTAGGGGCTAATACTAACATTTTACTATATTGCGAAGGATTTTTAATATAACCTTCAAGAAACATTTTAGAATTGTTTTGAATACTTACATTTAAATATATATATTCATCGTTAAAAATCATTATCTCTATT
>Ga0255106_1000414_pt1 | contig 9636 bp, 4 predicted proteins | sample Law_Cont_RepB_8h_FD_188453 | JGI IMG/M metagenome (GOLD analysis project Ga0255106, IMG submission 188453) | Freshwater microbial communities from St. Lawrence River, New York, United States - Law_Cont_RepB_8h | ecosystem: Environmental > Aquatic > Freshwater > River | place: USA: New York...
TGGATTTTGAGGCCCTTGTGCAGCTCCAAATTTGCGTAAATTATAAGTAAAGCTAATCATGAAGTAACGCTTTAAAACGCGCGTTTGTAAATCCTGAATATAGTTACTTGTTACATTTCGAGAGATACTTATATTTTGATTTAATAAGTCAAACACATAAAACTTTAATTCACCTGCTTTGTTTTTTAGCATTTGCTTAGACAAACTAGCATTCCAAAGTGGGATACTTGTGTTAAAACCTTCACTTCTTCCAGCGTTATAGATATAATCAAAGTCAGTAGATAAAACCCACCCACTCTTTGAATAAATAGTTGCTTCGGTAGAAACAGTTTGGCTAAAAAAATCTCCATTTTGTTGAGGCTGTAAAGTGTACCTAGCCATTGTCAAATTTGAGTTAGAAGAGAAATTCATGTCAAACCCTTCTTTGATATTGGTAGTCCAAGAAATTGTTCCACCTAAATTGGTATTACGCGTAAAATTGCTAATACTATTTACAAGTGTTTGTGTTTGATTGCGCGAAACATTGGCCATCAAATTTAAATTACTTTTTGGCTTTTTAATAGGGAAACCATAGTTGAAAAATCCATTGATATTATACGTTCCACTTAAGTTTACTGGTTTAATGGTTTGTACACCACCTCCCGAAATTGTAGTTGCATTTTGAATATCGTTTTCAATAAAACTACCACTCAAGGTTGCAAAAATTATTTTTTGTGTGAAAATATCAAATGAGTTGAATAAGAATCTAAATGAATGTGAAAACTGTTGCTTTAAATTAGGATTACCTGTTCTAATAAGAAGCGGGTTGCTATTGTCAATAACCGGCTGCAACTGCTCTGCGCTAGGTTGTGAAGTACGGCCATTGTAAAAAAAACGCATATTTTTAGACTTTGTAAAATCGTATCTAAAGTTCGCAGATGGAAATAGATTTACAAAGTGTTGCTTTAAATTAACATTGGTACTGATATTTTTACTTACTAAATCACCAACCTGTAATCCAGATCCCACACTAAAATTATACTTGGCATTTTGAATACGGTAATTGACAGTAAGTCTATTTGCATTAAATGTATTTTCAAAAATATTGCTCAAATTAGGCACCGCAATATCATAGTTGTTAGTTGCTTTATTATAACCCTGTGTTGCTCTTCCAGAATTATTAACATTACTAGAAATATTGTAGTTGAACTCTATTTGTTTGTTTTTTCCAATAGGCTCTGTATAAGATAAAGTAGCACTATTGTTTTTACCATCACGGTTAGTTGTATATATCTGATCGAGTGTATCGGTGTAGTTACGTGATGGTAAATTAAACTGATTTTGTGACCAGTTGCTTCCAGAACCATCATTGGTATTGTAACTGCTATTTAAGCCAATAGAATAGGTACGACCTTTTTTAGCAAAACGGTGTCTAAACGTTGCTTCTAGACTTCCATTAATCCCCTGGTTATCTCTCACAGTATTAACACGTGAGCTATTTAGGCTTGTGATTTTGCCTCGCGTAGAACTCGTATTTTGAAAAGTTTCTGCATGCGTATTTTGAAAACTAATATTAGGTCGAATGATAAGTGTATTACTCGTATCAAAATTGGTTTCGATATTAAAATTGATACGGTGGTTTTTATTATTGGTCACTGAACTTTGTACCTGCTTGCTAAAAATAGAAGAGTCGGTACTACCAGTTACTAAATTTTCAGTTAAGCTATTTTGATCTCTAGTAGTTGTTTGGTCGTTGTAAAAATAACTTCCAGAAAATTGTGTTTTAGTGCCCCAATTGTCTTTGTAGTTAAGGCCTGCTGCTAATGTTTTTACAATACCGCCACCGCCACCTGTACCAAGCAGACCACCGCCGCCACCCATTGTTGCGCCACCGCCGCCTCGTCCACCACCGCCGCCGCCAAAGCTGCCGCCACCTAATGAACCAAGCATATCTTGTACCGAAAAGTTTTGTTTATTTACGTTGTTAGCCTGACCCGTAAAAGTGATTTGCTGATCGCCATTAAACTTACTTACATTAACACTATTGTCATATAATGCATCGTCACTATTGGCACCTAAACCACCTGCTGCTCTTCCAAAATAACCTTTGCGCTTGTCTTTGCGGGTTGTGATATTAATTGTTTTAACACGGTTACCATCATCAAAACCAGTAAATGCACTTTGATCACTTGCCGCATCAAAAACTTGAATTTTATCAATAATATCTGGAGGCAAATTTCTAGTTGCCATTTTAGGATCGTCTCCAAAAAAGCGCTTACCATCTACAAGTACACGCTGTACTGTTTCACCTTGCGCTTTAATACCACCATCTTTATCTACTTGGATACCTGGAATTTTTTTAAGTAAATCTTCTGCTACCGCATTAGGCTTTGTTTTAAATGCAGACGCCAGAAATTCTACGGTATCTTTTTTCATTTGAACAGGCGATTGCGTAACTGTTACATTGCCTAGATCGTTAGCTGCTTGCTTTAAATAAATTTTACCTAAGTCTACGTTGTTATTTTTTGCAGAAAAAAGTATTCTTTTAGAAAAAGGTTCGTAACCCTGAAATTTTACTTCAACTAACATTTCACCAAAAGGTGCATTGTTAATGATAAAACTGCCATCTGCTTTAGCGAGTGTAAAAACCTCAAGTGATGAGTCACTTGCAGCTAATACAACAATAGATGCGTCTTTTAAAGACTGTTTATTTAAAGAATCAATTAAAATCCCTTTTACGGTAGCTACAGGTTGAGCGCTCGCGAAAGAAACTAAAAATACAAGGGAAAGTAACGACAATAATTTTTTCATAAATAGTTGGTAATATGCGGTGCAAAGTTAATCTATAATGCTAGACAGATTTTATGTAAATAAGTTTAAAGGCAAGCAAGAGGGATAATAGGACGCTGTGATTGAATATCGGTGAGAACCCTTTAAATAAGGATAAAGATTGTTATTTTTGTAAAACGATTTGAAATACAAAATATTGTAACAAAATAAATCAATACGCTATGTTCACCGGTATAAAACAAAGATTCACCCAATTAATCGTCGTAACAACTGTTATTGCAAGTTGTAATAGCACAGAAGCACCAAAACAAGAGGTAGTTGATACCACTGCACAAACAAGTATGGAATCAGCAGCTACTAGTTTTCCAGTATCGATGGTAAACAACAAAAAAGATCCTACCTGCGGCATGCCAGTTACTGCAGGTATCTCAGATACAGCGCATTACAAAGACAAAGTCATTGGATTTTGCTCGGAAGGCTGCAAAGACGAGTTTAAATTAGCTCCGGAAGCAAACATTACTGCCGCAGAAATACAGTAGACTTAACTAAACAAGTACTCGACATCTTCACGGGTGAGGCTCTTAACAAAACCTTCGTCATCGGTGATGAGTTCACGTGCTAAACTGCGTTTGCGGTCTTGTAGTTTCAAAATTTTATCTTCTACGGTATCCGTACAAATCATACGGTACGCAAAAATATTTTTTGTTTGACCAATACGGTGGGTTCGGTCAATGGCTTGTTGCTCTACCGCAGGGTTCCACCAAGGATCCACAATGTATACATAATCAGCGGCTGTTAGATTTAATCCAACGCCACCCGCTTTGAGTGAAATTAAAAATACGCGGCAAGATTCGTCGTTTTGGAAACGCTGAATGGCGCGCTCTCTTTCAAGTACGGTACTGCTACCATCAAAATATTCGTAATCTACACCAAGCTCGGTAAGTCGCTCTTTAATGAGTGCGAGCATCCCTAAGAACTGAGAGAACATAAGTGCTTTGTGGTTGCTAATGTTTTCGGTAATCTCTCTACCAATTTCTTCTAGCTTAACAGATACGTTCGGAAACTTTTCTTCGTCTTTTATGATAGATGGACTATCACAAATTTGACGCAGCTTCATGAGGCCTTGTAAAATAGTTAATTGAGATTTTTGAATACCCTGGTTGTCTACAACACCCAAAATTTTATCGCGGTAATCGTTACGGAAAGCCTCATAAATTTTTCGTTGCTCATCACCCATTTCACAAAACAATACCATTTCTTGTTTCTCTGGTAAGTCTTTGGCCACCTGCTCTTTGGTGCGCCTTAACATAAATGGATATAAGAGTTTGCGCAAATGATCTTTTTGTTCTTTTTCTCCAAACTTATCAATAGGAATCGAAAATTCTTGTTTGAAAAATTCTACGCTTCCTAACATACCAGGATTTAAGAAATTCATTTGCGCATATATGTCAAATGTATTGTTCTGAAGTGGCGTACCACTTAAACAAAGTCTATTGGTTGCTTTTAATAGACCGGCTGCTTTTGTTACTTTACTATTTGGATTTTTGATGGCCTGACTTTCATCGAGTACCACATAATCAAACGCTACTTCTACAAATTGTTTGATATCGCTACGGAGTGTTCCATAAGTAGTGATAATTACATCTGCTTCATTAGAAGCCAGCGCATCACGAGAACGTCCGGCACCATGGTGCACATAAAAGCTAATGTTTGGTGTAAACTTTCCAATTTCATTTTGCCAGTTGTACATGAGCGTGGTAGGACATACTACAAGCGCTTTTAAAGTACCTTCTTCGGTTTTAAGATGATGTAAAAAACTTAAAGCTTGAATGGTTTTACCAAGTCCCATATCATCGGCTAAGATGCCGCCCCAGCGTACTTCTCGGAGGTAGTTAAGCCACTGAAAACCACTTTCTTGGTAGGGGCGTAATATTTCTTTTAAGTGCTTAGGAGCTGGTACGTCTTTAATAGAATGGTTTTCTTTGAGGCGCTCATATTTTTCTTCTAATTGAAAAAATAATTCTTCTTCATCACGCTGCAAATAAAGCTCTTCAATAACACTAAAATGGTATTTACTTAACTTGATATTTTCTGCACGACCTTCGCCCACTCTAAATAAGAGCGAATATTTTTTAATCCACTCTTCTGGTAAAATACCGAGTGTGCCGTCTTGAAGTGGTACAAATTGTTGCTTGCTAGCAAGTGCTTTTTTAACGTCTTCGACACTTACTTTTTGCTCGCCAAAATGAATTTCGACTTTAGCATCAAACCAATCGGTATTGCTGCTAATAAATATTTTAGTAGATGGCTTTGCAGTATTAAATCTAAAGTTTTTAAGTGCTTCAAAACCAAACACTGGAATGTTCATGTCTTTAACGGCGTCAACAAATAAAAAGAACCAGTTGTTTTTTAAAACTTCTGCGCCTTTTAATGCTAACAAATCACTTTGTTCGGGTCTTACAAAACCAGAATGCAATGATTCTATTTTTGAAATGATACGCGCTTCCGTTTCTAGGTTACGTTGTATCATCAAAATTTTATCAGATAGCGGAACAATAATTTTATCTTTATCGATGGCGCGTACTTCAAAACCTTGGTAAGAAAATACGGGTTGAAATAATAAATAGTCGCCGCGCTCTTTTAGGTGAATACTTACTTCAGGAGTAATATTATTGAGCTCTTCCTTTTCAACGTTTCCAAAATGAATATGGTACATTTTAGAAAGCGGTAATACAAATGTTTGTAATTTTTGGGCCCACTCTTCTTTGCGAATTACAATTTTACCAGTTGGCAAAAATGATTCCATCATTAAAAAATCGTCTGCTTTTTTCCAGGTAAAATACTGCTGATGGTATTTGAAAAGAAGCGGACTGGTACATTCGTTTTCCGAAATATTAACATCTGCGAGTGGGAGTTTAACGCGGCATTCAATCTCATAGGCACCTTTTGTATATTGAATTTCAAAATAAGGTGAAATGAAATTACATACCATTTCGGCAGACTCTAAATTAGCAGTAACAAAGGGCTTTTTTTCTGGCAAGGTGTAGACCAGTAAGCTTTCACCGCAGTGTTCAAACAGCTTTTTGATTTTTGGATGTAGGTATTCGTTGATCAGTGTTTTAGTTTCTTCGGGAAGTTGATCATTATGCTGTTGTACAATATTTTCCCAAATACCACTAAATGGAGAATTCCGGTCTAGATACCTGCTCACCTCGGAAGGCATTAATTTACGGAGCTGCTGCACGAGTGATTTATCCTGCTCGTCAAGTAGTTCTGTATTGATAAACCTGGCAAGGTCTTGCTTTTCCACTTTACCTAAAAAACGCTGCTGGTCTTCATCAACTTCGCCTTCAACGATATCGAACTGTGTAAAAGGATATTGTATGCTGTTTGTAGAAATTACAAGACCTAATTTTTGAAAAGTTTTACCCTTTACTTTTGGTACAGACGTTTCAATTTTTTCAGCTTCTTTTTCTGCAGGTATAAAATCAGGCTTTTTAGGAATAATAGAAATGACTTCATTGCCAAGAGGTAATGCCACTCTTTTAATAGAAGTGTCTAATACACGTAAAAAAGGTTTTCCGGCTGTGTATGTAAATTCAAATTTACCAGAAAGGTCATCTGTTAGAGAGTACCCGTAGAGTGCTAATAATTTATTTTTGTCTTTATCCCAGTTTCTAATAGTGTCAAAATAACCTGGACCGAACTTATTAAGTAACTGTAAAAAAATAATGTTTTTGTGCACACAAAGCGGATGCTCTGTTTCAGATCCGCAGTTACATGATGTATCAAAATTACGTTCATCATTTTTTTGAATGAGCAGCTGATACGTATGTCCTTCATAAACTAGTGAGGCTGTAACCCGCTCCTCCTTTGCTTCTAGTATGGTGGCCGAACCCGTTCTTAAAAAATCACTTGCATTTTCAAAACTAGATTCATCAGAAAGCATTTTAATTTGCTTAAGCTCAAGTTGCTTCATTTTAACAACCGTATGCTTTTGATCATAGGCAGCTTCATAGTTACCGAGTTGATTTCGGTCTAATAAATCTTGCAAATGAAACAAGGCCCCTGCTTTATGTCTACAAATTTCAGATAAGTTATAAGGGCATGCGCAACGAACCGATAAAAATTTTGGATTCTTAAATTGAGAGACGCTCACCTTGTAAAAAGTAGCGTAGCCATCATCTTTAACCCTAAAATTTACATTGCCCATGAGGTCGTCATACTCAAGTAATTCTACATTACCCAACGCATGAATTTTTTTGCCTCTTCTGATTACCTCTTCGGTACCATTGTTGTAAATATGTTTGACCAAGTAAGGTAGCGCCATAGTGCTGTTCTAAATTGCACCCGTTTAAAAAGGGCAATTTGCGAAAGTACGAAAAAGCTGCTAATTGGCGCGTACTAAATCTCCGTTTTTGTAGATCGGAAGCACCGGAGCTACGTCTGTGGTAACACAGTAAGTTAAGTCGGCTTCTAAACCATAAGATGCCAAACGGTGCCAATGGGTGGTTTTTTGGATAAATGTGGTAATATCTGCTTTATGCAAATTGTATAAATCATTTGCCATGAGTGAACTATCACAACGAATGGTAAAATGATCTTTGATTTGCTCAATTACAGCACCCGCAAATAAGGCGTCTTCGATATTTACGCGGTCTTTCCAAGCAGAACAACCGAGTACAACCGGTTTATTTTGTGCAATCAAATGCGCACAAACAGCCGATAAATTAGGGAATGAACCCGTAATAATTTGATCGGCGCCATTGTTGAGGGCCATGTGTAAAAGCTTGGTACCATTGGTTGTTGTGAGAACCAACGTTTTACCTTCGATAAAAGTTCGAGGATATTCGGCAGGAGAATTACCATAAGAAAGTCCTTCAATAATTTTTCCGTCACGTTCTCCAGCTGTAATACCGCCGGTTGCTTTTCCTACTTCAATACACTTGTTTACATTGTCTACAGGGATAATGCGGTCTGCGCCATTGTAAAGTGCTGTAGCAATGGTAGAAGTAGCCCTAAATACATCAATCACGACCACAATGCAATCACTTACATCGTATAGTTCTAATAATTTGGGAGATAAGATGGTATGTAAATGTGGTTTAGACTGATTCATGTGGCTGCAAATATAAAGCCAAATGAACGAAAATAAAAAGGCCAGTGCAAAAGCACTGGCCATAAAAAAGAACAGAGGGGCTATCCTTTTTTTGTAAGAATGAGAAGTTCGTTGGCATGCACTTCGGTAACATATTTTTTTACGCCGTTTTTGTCGGTGTAATTTCTGTTAACGAGTTTGCCATCGATGGCAACTTCGATGCCTTTGACTAAATATTTTTCTGCGATTTCGGCAAGTTTACCCCAGGCTACTACAGAATGCCACTGTGTTTCGGTCACTTTTTCGCCGTTGGCGTCTTTGTAAAATTCGTTGGTCGCCAAACTAAGATTGGCTACTTTTTTACCACCTTCAAAGTTTGTGATTTCGGGGGTTTGACCTAGATGTCCAATAAGTTGGACTTTGTTTTTAATTGCGTTCATACATGTATGTTTTCATATTTGCGATAAACAAATAGAAACATTAATTAGACGCTAGCAAACAATCTAATCTTATTCAAGTATAAATTCTAAAAACAAGAAAGAATAATTACGCAAAAGGGAACTTTACCACTCTTGCTTTAACCATTGTATTTCTGATATCAATATAAATTTCAGATCCTGTAGCAGCATGCGCAGTAGCCACGTAACCCAGTCCCACAGCCTTTTGCAGGCTTGGTGCTTGTGTGCCACTTGTTACTTTTCCAATCGTTTCGCCGGCTTCATTTTTGATCAGGTAGTCGTGTCTTGGAATACCTCTATCAATCATTTCAAAGCCTACTAATTTTTTAGTAACGCCAGCCGCTTTTTGATTTTCAAAAAATGATTTATTGGTAAAATCTTTACTGAATTTTGTAATCCAACCAAGTCCTGCTTCTAGTGGAGATGTGGTGTCATCAATATCATTTCCGTATAAACAAAAACCTTTTTCTAAACGTAACGTATCACGTGCACCAAGTCCAATAGGTTTTAAACCTTGAGGCGTTCCAATTTCAAAAATGGCATCCCAAATTTTATCGGCTGCACCATCACTATCATCAAAATAAATTTCTACGCCGCCAGAACCCGTATAACCTGTTGCACTAACAAGTACATTTTCAACACCTGCAAAAACACCTTTTGTAAAAGTATAATAAGGTAGATTTAAAATATCCATACCTGTAAGTGGCTGCAATATTTTTGTAGCGTTAGGGCCTTGAATCGCAAGTAAACAAGTTTTGCTACTGATGTTGTGCATTTCTACACCCGCCGTATTTTTTGAAACAATCCAGTTCCAATCTTTTTCAATGTTTGACGCATTCACCACCAGCATGTACACTTTGTTTTGCTCCACACAGTACACGAGTAAATCATCTACAATCCCACCTGTTTCATTGGGTAGGCAACTGTACTGCGCATGTCCATTGGTTAGTATCGACGCATCGTTAGAAGTTACGCGCTGAATAAGGTCTAATGCACCTTCGCCTTTTATAATAAATTCCCCCATATGACTTACATCAAACACACCCGCATTGGTTCTTACGGCTGCATGCTCGTCGTTAATACCAGAATAACTGATAGGCATGTTATATCCGGCAAATTCAGCCATTTTAGCGCCAAGTGCCAAGTGCTTTTGGGTAAACGGAGTGTTTTTCATAACAGTACATTAGATTGGCTGCAAAAATAAGGGGTTTATCTATATTTCATCTGACTAATTGGCTAAGACTGAAACCTAGAAAGCAAGAGTTTGATGGCATCAAATCCAAAAGCAAAGGCCTTTACGGTGTCTGAAAC
>Ga0255106_1000426_pt1 | contig 9493 bp, 10 predicted proteins | sample Law_Cont_RepB_8h_FD_188453 | JGI IMG/M metagenome (GOLD analysis project Ga0255106, IMG submission 188453) | Freshwater microbial communities from St. Lawrence River, New York, United States - Law_Cont_RepB_8h | ecosystem: Environmental > Aquatic > Freshwater > River | place: USA: New York...
GTACTTGATTATAATCATAAAAATAACGATATATGTACTATTAATCGCAAGTATAAAAAAAAATATATAAAAAGTAAAAGTTTATAATAATAAATTCATGATTATAAATGATAATGAAGTTATAGTAGATGATGCTCTTTATAATCTAAAAGATTTTTCTAAAGTTCATCCTGGAGGTGCTTATATATTAAATATTTTTGGTGGTAAAGATGCTACTATCCATTATTATATGATACATCACAACCATATTAAATCAAAAAGAAATATATTGGAGCAATACAAAATAAAAGATATAGACGATTCGAGTGAAGATTTTTATTTGGTAAATAGTGATAAATTTATGGAACTAAAAAGGCGTGTAAAACAAGCAGTTCCTTATTCTTATGCTAATTGCGAATGGTATATTAAATCTATAATAATAGTAATATCACTTTTTTATATAGAATGGCATAATATATATTATGGCTTTTCTTTCATTAAATCCGTAATATTAGGATATTTAATGGCTCTTGTTGGCTTATGTATTCAACACGATGCTAATCACGGAGCTATATCATCTAATGGATATATAAATATGTTGTGGGGTTTTTCTCAAGACTGGATAGGCGGAAGTTCCTTATTATGGAAACATCATCACGTATTACTTCATCATGCTTATACAAATATTTATGAAAAGGACCCTGATATTACAACAGATATTGTTAGACTTCATAATTCTGTTAAATGGTATAATATATATAAATTACAAAAAATTTATGTATGGCCTCTATTATCTTTACTTCCTTTTAATTGGCATTTTAAAGAAATATTGGATTTGTTTTATATGAACCACATGGGTGAAAAAATTTCTACATTAGCATTACACGAATCTTATGTAGGATTAATCTTTCGCCTATTTTTTATTATAAGATTTTACATATTACCCATATATATTTATCCATCAATATATACTCTTTTATATATATTTATTACTTTAACCTTTGGAGGATTATATTTAGGTTTAAACTTCATAATTTCTCATAATTTTGAAGGAGTTAAAAATATAAGTAAGGATAGCAGCAACTCTAAAATTGACTGGGCTATAGCTCAAATTGAAACATCTTCTTCTGTAGGCGGAAGATTATTAGGATATTTTCACGGGGGTCTAAATTACCAAATAGAACATCATTTATTTCCAAGAATATCACATGTACATTATTATAAAATTAAACCTATTGTTCAAGAATGGTGTAAAGAAAATAATATTAAATATAATTATTATAATAATATATACGATAATATTATGTCGTGTTATAAACATTTACATAATTATGGAAATTGCGAAAAGCTACTCTAAATTAAGAATTCTTATTATAGTGTTAAAAAAGAATAGAAAATGATATAGATTTTATATAATTATTTATTATACATAGATTATGTTATCTATTATAAAAACAGATAAATCTTATTTGAATCTCCTTTCATATGCTGACAATTATATAGTACGCGAAATAATTGATAAATGTATTGACGAAGTTAAAGATTGTCTTGATATCAAACCCTCTATAAAATTTATGGGTAAAATAGTATATCAACAAAGAGACATTGGTTTTTTTTCTAATGAAACAGAAGGCTATTATTATTCTGGAAAACTTGCTTCTTCAAAACCTCTAAAACCTAATTTAGTCGAATTATTGAAAATTGTAAATACACTATTTGGATCATCGTATAATGGTATTTTAGTAAATAGATATAACGATGGAACTAATTATATATCAGAACATAGTGATAATGAAAATACATTAGATGACATAGGTGTAGTTGCTATTTCTTACGGAGCTATTCGTAAATTTCGTATAAGGAATAAAATTACTAAGGAAAAGGTAATTGATATTCCTACAACTTCTTATAGTCTAATACAGATGGGCGGTAATTTTCAAAACGAATTTTTACATGGAATTCCTATTGAAAAAAAAATAATGGATGTACGCTATTCTTTAACATTTAGAAAACATATAAAAATTAGTTAAAATGATAAATTGATAATTTGAAAAAATGAGTACATAATTAAAAAAAATTTAGAAATTTATAAAAACTTTTGAAACTTTAAGAAAAATAAAATTATGTACTCATTTTTATTATTAAGTCGTATTGTCAAATATAACTAATACCCATCCATGACCTCCGTGTCTTGCGTTACGTGCGTATCCGTCACTACCAACACCTGCACCATTACCGCCATTACCACTAAATGTATCTGTCCACCAATCAGATACATTATAAGATGCTATTCCAAATGCTGTAGCAATATTCCATAAAGAAGCTGATTTACCACCCGCATATGAAAACACAATATTTGTTGGCGTATGTATAGAACCGCCTGGTGGTAGAACATAATAGCTATTTATATTAACACCATTCCCACCATTTCCTCCCCCGGAATTAGTTATACTGGGTGTAATAGAATAACTACCGCCAGTACCCCCTGCTGTAGTATTATTAGGTCCTTGATCTCCACCAAAACCTGTAAGTGTATAATTTGTACCACTTATAGTAAATGAAGTCGTCGTATCACCTCCAGATGAAGGTTGATGACCGCTAAAATATGCTCCCTCTCTTCCGCGAGATCCACATACTATATTTAATGATACATTTGATAAATTTGTTTGAGAATGTACATATGCCATACCTCCCGCCCCTGCTCCTCCTCCTTTACTTCCTGAACCACCACCTCCTCCTCCGCCACCTACTATAATATGCGTTTTAGAGATATTGCTGGTGTTTTAAAATTAAATGTTATTTGATATCTATTTCTATTACTATATCCTGTAGCATCAGTTGTTACAACATCATTTAAAAATAACATTCCAAAATACCCTAAATTATTTATTGTTCTGAATTCTCCTAATCCAGGACCATTCCATAAAGAATTATAATAAGCATGTTGTGCTCCGTTCCAAATATTATACCAACTATCATATAATGCTGTATTTGTAGTTAATAATTTATATGCATTTAAAGTCGGAACAACATTAGTAAAACTTATATGACCATACTTTAATGCCAAAAAATTTTCTAAACTAATTTGTTCGTTTAATGATAATTCTCTATTATAAAAAATTAATTCGGCAACTTCCCAATTACTACATTCAGATGTATAGAGATCGCCACTATAAGCACCAAAATTTATTGTAAATATTGGAGAATCTGTAGATTTTCTTGGTATAAAATAATTGTCAGTAGCACGAGTATATTTCATAGTCCAATCTATTCCGTTAAATCTACTACTCAATTCAGTTTCTATACCAATCATCCAATAATGCGGGTCTGATTGTTTATAAAAGGTATATGTTCTCCATCCGGTTTTGCCATCATGTGATCTACCATTAACATTTCCGTGAAATCCCCATAAATGATTTGCTGCTGCTCCTGACGCAGAATCAAAAATCCTATTATTTCCCGAAATATTATTTCTATCTCCAGTATATCTGGCGATATACGCAATAGTATATGAACTAACAGCTGAATTATTATTTTGCGGTAACGCAAATGGCATCTTAAAACCATCATTTATTGTTCCACTTATCGCTTTAAATGTTCCTGAACCTGTAGTTCCAAATGTACCCTTGCTTCTGCTTATTTCTTGAGGTGCTCCTCTATAAGTTGTTATATGTCTATTTTGTCCTGATATATCATTCCAAGTTGTTATATTATTTCCTGTTTTTGTAAAAGGACCATCACCCGTATATCTTGCGTATAATCCTGATGTTACAGGTATAGAAGGAATAGATGATTTACCATAAAAATTTGATATTTTTATGGTATTTCCGCGTAATGGTATTCCTTGCGTTATTTCATAATAATCTGATAATTTTATTATTCCTGTTCCGCCAAATTCTTGTTGTATATTTAATAGCGATATCTGCCCCGATATTGGTAAAGGCATAAATATTTATATTTATTTTATTATAATTAAATATATTATTATTAATGATAAATCAATCTTTATTATGGAGTACATATTTTATTTTGTGGAGAAAAAAATATATAGAGCGTCTAAAAAAAAATAAAAAATATGTTCCATTAATTGAAAAAAAAATAAAAAATGACAGCTAATTTCAAAAAGTTTTAATAAGTCTGGCGTGTGTTTCTACATACGCTCTATCTTGCTATATCCCTCCAAGTGAGCTATTTTTACAAAACTCTAAAGAAAAGGTTTAATATGGCCGATGTTAAAAAAGCTCCATATTATGATATTGACAACGAAGAATATTACACAGATGACGAAAGTGAATCTCATAGTAGTAGAAATTTTAAAGATAATATTATAAGCAAAATTAATGATAATTGCTATATAATTAAAATTTCTGTTGCCGATTTTATTTTTAAAACAAAAAATTGGACATATAATAGGGAAATTAATGAAGAAAAGGTTAATGAACTATTTGAACATATTTGTAGTCAAAAATACAAACAGGGAGATTCTTCTGATTGGATAATTACATTAGTTTATGATGAATTTGCTGATACAGGTAATTATAATAATATTGTAATTGATGGACAACATAGAAGAGAGGCTCTAAGACGTGCTTTTGAAAATGAAAAAATTAATAAAAATATTACTATCCATTGTATTATGCATGAAATTAATTATTGTGAAACTATAAATATTTCAAAAACTATTAATTTATTTAATTCAGTAAATAATAATCGCCCATTGACTAAAATTGATTATCCAGATGCTCGTTCAATAATTCTTGTTAATAAAATCAAATTAGATAAGGAAATTGTACCACATTCTTCTGTTATTAAGAAAAATGGTAAAGAAAACGGAAGAGGTGCGAATCAACCATTTATTAGCGAAAAAGAATTGTATAATATTCTATACAATAATAGCATATTATGGATTCCTCTTACGGACGAAAAATTTATTGATAATCTAAAAAATATTTCTAAAAAAATTAGTTGCGTTCTTTATGAAAATATTTACACATGTACCGAAAAAAATAAAAAAAGATATGATAAAGCACTTAAATACAACTTTTGGCTTAATTTGAAAGATTCTGAAAAATATGGTCCGGATAGATGGATTAAGTTTATCGCAACACCAGAGCAGTTTTCGTAAAATATTTAATTATTATAATATGTTATGATACATTTGATAAGATACATTTGATATGATACCAATTTATAATATATATATAATATATATAATATATATAATTTTTATTTTTATATTTTTTTTATTTAATAAAAAATGATTTATAATATATATATACTATAAATAAATGAATTATAATTTTGAAAATATAAATGAAGACCCTTTAGAATTTATTAAAAATAATAAGAAAAAGGATATCATTAATGTTCTTATCGCCGCCGATCAAGCATTTTTTAATAGTGGCAAAACTATTTTAACTGATGATATTTATGATATTATAAAAGATTATATTCGTAAAAAATATCTTAAAGATCCTTATTTAAAACGTATAGGTGCCGATATAGATAATAAGGTTACACTACCATATTACATGGGTTCTCAAAATAAAATTAAAGATAGTGATGAAGAAATTACTAAATATAAAAAGAAGTACAAAGGTCCTTATATGATTAGTGATAAACTCGATGGTGTAAGTTGTCTTGCTGTATATAAAAGAATATCTTCGGAAAATAAATATGATATTAAATTATATACTCGTGGAAATGGTACCGAAGGTCAAGATATTAGTCATTTATTAGAATATATTAATGGTTTTCCAAATGTTAATAATATTAAAAGTAAATATTTGGCTATTAGAGGAGAATTAATTATATCAAAAAATAATTGGGAAACTCTTAAATTAAAAGGAGAGCAAGGAGTTAATCCTCGTAATTCTGTATCAGGTGCTATAAATTCTAAAACTTTAAATAAAAATTTATTAAATTCTATTGATTTTATATGCTATACTATCATTGATTTTGATACAGATACAAGTACAAATGCTAAACAAAATAATTTCGATATGCTAAAATCTAAAGGATTTTTAATAGTTAATTATGAAATAGTTAATGATATTAATTTAAATATTTTATCAGAAAATCTTCAAAAGGCAAGAAATAATAATTACATAATTGATGGTATAGTAGTTAGCGATATAAGTAAAAAATATAATATAGAAATTGGTAAAAATCCTTCACATTCATTTGCGTTTAAATCTATACATACTCTCGAACAAGTTGAAGTAATAGTAAATGAAGTAGAATGGAATGTATCAAAAGATAAATATATGAAACCTATTGTTAAATTTGATGAAATATTATTAGATGATGTAAAAATTAAACAGACTACCGGTTTCAATGCGGGATATATTGAAAAAAATGTAATAGGTCCAGGGTCGCGTGTTATTATTATTCGCTCTGGCAATGTTATTCCTCATATTAAAGAAGTATTAACTAAATCTGCTTCCGGAAAACCAAGTATGCCTCCGGGAAAAGTTAATATTGATTATAGATGGAATGATACACATATAGATATTATAATGATTGATAATGGTGATAAAAATAGTGACTATGATATTAAAAATATTATATATTTTATGAAAACAATAGGTATCGAATATATGGGTCCTGGAAATATAACTAAGATTTATGAAGCTGGATTTGATAGTATAAATAAAATAGTTAATATAAAAAAAGAAGATTTATTAGGTATTGATGGAATTAAAAGTAAAAGTGCTGATAATATTATTGACGCTTTAAAGAAAATTAAAGATGTCGATTGTAATGTTTTAATGGATGCTTCAAATATTATGGGAAGAGGATTTGGATTTAAAAAAATTAAAAGCATTACTGATGTCTATCCTGAAATAATAGATAATACTGTGAAGGGTCGCACTAAAGCTCTAAAATTAACTGCTGATGATCTAATAAAAATCAATGGAATAGCAAAAATAAGTGCTGAATTATTTATAGAAAATCTACCACATTATTACGAATTTTACGATAACTTAGGTATCATAGGAATTAAATGCCATAATGATAAAAATAAAGCTGTTGTAAATGGTAATAAAGTAAATAATAATTTGAAAGATAAAACATTTATATTTTCTGGATTTAGAAATAAAGATTTTGAGAAAATAATTCAAGATAATGGGGGGAAAGTTACAACAAGTATATCTAAAAATACAAATTACCTTGTTGTTAAGGATAAATATGAGAATACTGCTAAAATAATTAAAGCAAATGAATTAGGCGTAACTATTTTAGATATAGAAGGTTTTAAGGAATTGCTATAATATATTAGTATAAGTTATAATAATTATAGTAATTAAATATATGTCATTATATACATATAATAAGTTTCCATATGGTACACATGAAATATCTGTGTCATTACTATTCCAACAAATTAAACAAAATAATATAGATGGTACATTATATAATGATATAGTAAATTTAATTAACGACTACTCGGTATTTTTAGAAGAGCATATTAAGTATAGTTACTATTTTGATATTGAATATAATAATAAGATTGTTATCGAATGTATGGCTAATTCTGAACATATGGATTTGTTAAGTAGCACAACAAATTCTATTATGAATATGAAAAATAGATTAATTAATCTTGAAAAAGTATTAGATAAACAAAATTATAATAGTCTTAAAGATATTATATCGAGACGCTATAGAACATATAAAAATGAAATAAATAGATATTTGACAAAAAAATAAAAAAATAAAAAAATATAAATACATAACTAAATAAATAACTAAATACATAACTAAATACATAACTAAATACATAACTAAATAAATAACTAAATACATAACTAAATACATAACTAAATACATAACTAAATACATAACTAAATAAATAACTAAAATAATCAAGATATAGAATTGAATAATTACATGCTAATAATAGCAATATATGCTATAATCATACTGGGAATAATAAGTTCAATCGCACGACGATTATTACTAATTATAGCTACTCCAAGATTAGCATTATAAGCAATCGGTTTTAATATCATATCCATATTTATTAGATTATTTTTAATAGTATCTGTCAAATCATAGAAAATACTATTGTCACAATTAGTTCCTCCAAGTGAATTATAAGCTATAGCTTTTTGATTATTACATACATTGCATTTATTAGCACCATCCTTATCATTATAAGTTCCTATATCACATTCGATACATTTATTATTTTTTTCATAATATCCAACAGAACATTTTGAACATGTATGAGCTTTAACATCTACTATGCTTCCAGGAGGACACACAAAACATCTATCGTGATTATTTTTATAAGGCATATATTCCTTATTTTCAGGAATACAAGAATAACAACTATCTTCATATTCAGCAAATTTATTATTACCAGATACATAACCTTTATTACAAAGAGTATGAATATTAGTATTATTTGCTCCAGATTTAGTACATTCAATATCTCCTGAATTAGAATAATAACCTACAGGACATCGAAGACACGAAGAGTTTGATACCGTCCTATAATAATTTTCAGGGCATTTTTTACATTCAATTTTATAGCTTTTATCACTTTTATCAATGTTATTATCATTTTTATAATCTTCATACTTAAATTCTTGCCCCGGGATACAATTATTTATAGTAATTATATTCTCAGAAATACTAACAACATCATTATATTTGTTATAAGCAATATCTCTTTCTTTCGACACAGTCTTTGCACAACCACATGTAGTTACAAACTTCATCTTATGGATACGGGCATCTGTTTTACCCATATTCAAAAATACGATAATGAGGATAGCAACTGAAAAGAACATTTTCTGTTAATTATTAATAATAACATAATAAGTATCATTTTTTTTATATTATGTAAAAAAATATAGCAAATGTATCTTTTATATTTCATAATATTAGAATATGTCAGCAAAAGCTAAAACGACATTATTTACAAAAGATACTAATAATAATTTATCAAATAAACAATGCGAAGAATTTATAAAAGATTATAAGGAATATAAAAATGGTAAAATATCAAAATTAACTAATCCTAAAACAAACAAACCACTTAATGACGCTGATAGAATTAAATATATATATGAAAAATGTAAGGTTAAACTTGGTATAGGTAGTCTATCTCCAAAATCTAAATCTAATTCAAAATCTCCAGAGCCAGAAGATAACAAAATTATATTAGATTCTTATGAAAAAGTTCAAGATATTATATATATTCCCTTAAATACTTTAGCACAAAACAAAAAATTAATAGCATCATTATTTACAAAACCAATAAAGTACGATATTGGATTGTTAAAACTATATGAATATCTCAATTTACACCCACAGAATACGCAAAATATTTATATTAATTCTTATCATAAGATTTTACATGAAATTAATAAAATTATAAGGATAATATATCATTACAAAAGAATGTCTACGGAAATTTTAACAACAGAATATAAATGGAAATTAAGTTATAACTATAATCCTTTTGGTATACCAGAAAATGGACAACTACCCAATATAATAG
>Ga0255106_1000440_pt1 | contig 9334 bp, 7 predicted proteins | sample Law_Cont_RepB_8h_FD_188453 | JGI IMG/M metagenome (GOLD analysis project Ga0255106, IMG submission 188453) | Freshwater microbial communities from St. Lawrence River, New York, United States - Law_Cont_RepB_8h | ecosystem: Environmental > Aquatic > Freshwater > River | place: USA: New York...
ATATGACAAGCACTCCCGCGCGCGCAGGACTTTATCCGCGCCACCGCGCGCTCCTTTTTCAAACTGGAAAAGCCGGGCACCTTCGCGCGCATGCACGGAATGCTGCTGCAGAAGAACAACTGGGACTGCATTGCACAGGAGATCCTCATCAGCACCCCGCGCCGCTTCGGCAAGACTATCAGTGCGTAGCCCGCCCGCACCCGCGTGGCTGTTTTGCCTCAGCCGCTGACACTGTGCTTACTGACGCGTGTGTCACAGGTGTCAGTATGTTTTGCGCGGCACTACTGCTCTCGTGTCCATGCGTGGAGATTAGCATCTATTCAACATGCAAGCGAATCTCGCAGAAAATTCTGCGCAACGTCATGAAGTTTGCCTGTATGATCGCGGATCAAGACATGTCCACTATCAATTGCAAAATATTGAAAGAAAACTCAGAGGAAATCTATCTGCAGGGACCCCTTGGAAAGACCGACGTTCGAATAATCAACAGCTATCCGTCAAAGGTGACTTTTGGGCAGCTTGTCGAAAAGTCTTTTATTACAAATGTCAAAATATCAAGAAAAGTCAAACGTATCCACGATAGAGACAACATGCTCATATAATCTCAGTATTTATATTTAAAAGTCTTTTTTTTTTAAAAAGCGTCGCAAAGGCCCCGAGAACCTGAAAACACAGACTCTAGTACCTGGCGCGAAGCCGTAGTACACTCTCCCAGATAAATGGTGGTGGACGAATGCGGATGCATTGGCTATGGAATCTCCGCCGTGGTATTGCTGGCCCTCACGCTTTTGTTCTTCTGCTGTAACGTCTGCATAGCGTTATACCAGAACATGCAGCGTCCACCACGGGCGCTTGAAACACAGCTTCTGTGACAGAAACGCTTAGCGACCTTTGCTCATGCCGATGCTGTAGCACGTCGTGTTCTTAGGCACAGATAGTGTACTGTTGTCGAATAGGCTCAATTGGGTCACGTTAGAATACAGCGCAACAGGGACTGTAGGTACTGGTTTCTCCTTGAGAAACTCTGGCGATGTGGCCACGAGGCCGAGAAATCCAATCTCCAAAAACGTCTTGGCTGTGACGGACAATATGGCATAAAATAGCGAGTATTTACCCCATTTCAACTTATAATCCTCGGAATCTTTAATAGTTTTGGGATTAAAATCAACTAGCCCATCATGTGTAATTTGATTCGATAGTAAATATTGAATTGTACACACAACACCAAAAAGTATAAAGCAAATAAATTGACTGAAAAAAATCACGTCCACGAACGCGGGCATCTGGAAATTTTTATCTCCACACTTTTGCTGGTATTTATGAATGTAAGCGTATTGACCCGAAATACCCCACCTGATTACATCTGAGTGCCACCATCCCGGTAAGCCCCATATGAGAAAGTGTAGAAGCCATGAGACTAAGATATATACAAGACCTCGGATGTCTCCTAGAAAATCAACATAATAGAATTTATCTGAAGATTTATCTTTTGGATGTAGATACCGTTTATTTGTCTGCTTTTCGATGCTATATCCCATCAAAACCATAGCGAGTTGCATGCCAAAATATCCCAGAATCACGTCGATGTTAGTTATTCTGAACGAAAGGGCCACTAACACTACTTGGAGCGGTGAAGTGAACGCATACTCAAGCCAGCGTGAAAACTCGGGACCTTTGGGTGTCCACCCTTTTTGGAACTTTACGAATCTTATTCCCTGAAATAAAGCTGAAAAAACGTAAATAAAGAACGCTACGGCTGTCAGATTGATATATGAAGCATGGATTGTGGCGTCTATCGAAAGCCCGTGGAACTTCTGCTTATCTTCATTTGTCCAGGGAGGCTGGGTCACAATGAGATCAAACGATCCACCTGCACAAGATTCCGTGACGGCATTTTGCCATAATCGCATGTTGTCGAGAAATGATGTATTCAGAGATGAAAACTGGATATTTCTCGTTAGCTCGATATTGATTGAGTTTTGTACAATCCATACAATAATGACGCCTAGTAGGCAAAATAAAGAAAGAAAGCAACTGCAAATTTCAAGTCTGCTCTGCCATATGTTAAATTTCATAGAATAAGATTCATCTGGTACTGTAATATCACCTTTCCCTGAAGTAGTCAACACAGACTTTAAAGGTGCAAATCGAACTGAAGTAGACGGCGGCATATGCGCAGCTACGAGAGTTTCATCACTCAAAACTGGTCTGACGTCACGGTGACATCCTTCGATATTACGAAATAACAACCCGATATTCTCGTCGTCGCCAAATGCCCTTCGCATACATTAAGGATACTTATATATGGGAATATTTGGATAATGTGTGCAATTTACATGATTTGAATATTAGTGTATTTAAGATGTAGGATCAATACAGCTTGGTAAATTGACATGGACGAGGAAAAAGGTATGCGCTAAAAGCGATCATTTACATTCGTAAAATAAGGTAGTAGTATGCTTATATTTACCTAGAAAAAAATATTGTATTCGAAACAGGAGACCAACTCATGAAATAATACTAGGATAAAACACTAAATACCCTAAAATACTACACTGACTGAAAGAATGTAAACGATTTTATTTATACATACACATAAACTTTAAATATGAGATAGATAGCATTAGGTACTCATGATCAGTGTTTACTATGTAACAGTATTTAGTAGACATACTTTTATCAGTGTAAGGCAATGTTGGGTACTATAGTGTCACAAAACATGTAAATGTAAACTAAACATACAATGTAACTTGTTGTAGTATGATTTTCTAGGATAGGATACTATGTGAAAGACATCATGTACTTAATATTACACATGAGACTGAATATATACACAGGTATACACCGCCTATAGTCCAGATTCTATTTTGCATACTAAGGCCTATATTCTATATTTAGTATTATTGTCATATTCATAGCCTATTTGTCATTACTAGAAAACGTGTAGTACAGTAGGACTCATACATACACAGGATCAAGTACTTTCTACGCATCTTCATTTCGTCGTTCTCGTTTCTCCTTTTCATCTCTTCTACAAGCTTCAACCCATATCACGCTACAGGGTCTCTACAACCCTGACTTGCACTCCCTGCTCTTACGCTTTGCTCTGGCGCTCTGCTATGGCTCTTTACTCTAGTGCCCTGTTGTGAGAACCCGCTTTAGCGCTCTGATTGGACTCCACACATCAGAAACAATGCTTACTTGCTCAAGCTTTACGCCTATCATAGCCTTGTGTCAAGCTCTCGTCAAAACCGCGTGCAGTTTTTCGTATCGTATTCGTCTACATGCTCTATGATATCATCCGTTCTTCACATTTCGTGCCTGATTTGCTGCTCAACGTCGCCTCGTAGACCAGTGACTATCTTCGATGTCCGTACGATGGCTGTGCCGCAGGCTTCGACGCAAGCTCTGATGCATACCGTCACATGCAGAAAGATGTGCACACTGTGCACCAGGTACGTTTGGCAACGCAGGGCTGCTCGTTTGCAACATGCAAGCGCGTATGTGGGTTCGACTCCCGCTGTTGCTTTTAATTTATTCCTCTATTTTTCGACTACCAAGTTTTGAATATGCATTGAGACGATAAACATATAGGCAAGAAAAGATATGTGGTCATAAAAATGAATAAAATAGTATATAAGAACCAAAAACTTCAGAAACGAACAATGTCAAATCAATTCTATAATCTAGTCTCTCTCTTCTCCTGTATAGTTGTATATGTGACTGCATTTATATGCGGACTTGAGGATTTTTACACCAATTCTTTTGCTGTTTTACCGTTCACCTTCATCATCGGCATTATAGTGTTCGAGACGATGAGAAATCAAATTGACTCGCGAAAAGAGGAGTTTGAAGGTCATGAAACAACGGAAGATGGCTGTCTCGAACGTCCCAAACTGTTGGAAATAGTGTTGAAGTGGTACAAGCTTTTTAAAGAAAGTTTTTTTGTCAAAATAGCTTCTGCGCCCTTGTCATACATCACGAAAAATACACTGCCATTTTGTACCTCGTGCTTTATCTTGATCAATTGTCGTATTTTGTCAACACACATGTCTCTTGAAATGGAAGTGTACCAGAATGATCTTTATCAAGGTTATATCAAGAACATCACAGGAACACAGGCAATAATTCTCGAGGCAGTTGGTGTAACAGAACTCAACTTGAATTCCTGCGATTATAAACCGGAAATCTTTCATTCCATCTTGTGTATAGTCATCATTACTATTGGCGAAGCGTATGCAACAGTCATGAAACAAAGGATTATGATGAATTGTTTTTTTGGAGAATCATATTTGGCTTCAAACTCTCATTTTCTTGCAATGGGATTTGATCTACTTTGGAATCGAGAAATGAAACACTTTGAGATGGCCTTAATCTACATGACACTTACATTCTTGCTGACTCTCAGGCTACGTGTATACCATCATAACTTGTTCTACGCCTTGGTACATTCGAAGACTGTGTGCTACTTGATTACAGGTATTGTTTTATGGAGGTTCTGGTATTTGGTATTTTATAGACCAAACCAAAAAAAATTCAACGATACAACAGACGTCGAGGAACAGCAGCTCAAAACACGGTCACTGAGAGCACGGCGTCGCCGTTCACCCGAGAGATTTGGGTTTTAGCGGAATTTTGATTACAAATAAAGTGTATCTTGACACCCACTCCTTGTCTCTGCGCGCGCTACGCGAAGTCGTCGAGACACGTGCACACCGCCTTGTAGAGCGCGAGCTGCGCCTCAAGCGTTGCAGAGTGCTCGCGCGCGGCGCGGAGCTCCTCGCGTGCGGCGCGAAGCTCCTCGCGCGCCTCGCGGAGCTCGGTGTGCAGGCGCTCGCATTCGACGGCGACGCCCGCGAGAGCGCCGGCGGGCGCGGCGCGGGGCTCGGCGCAGCCCGCTGGCGCGGCGCAAGCCGCGAGTGCGCTGCACGCCAGGGGCTCTGCGTACAGCGCGCGGTGCGCTATGCGCCTCAGGTCGATTGGATGGAAGCCGCGTGGGTTGCGGAGCTCGCGGCGGCGGTAGAGGTCGCAGAGGATGCGTACGTCGTCGGCGCAGTATTCGCGCAGCTCCTGCCAGCGCCCGTCGGCGGCCATGCGCACCGCCTCGCAGCCCGACGAGGACTTCATCTGCACGCCGTTGTGCTCGCAGAGCAGGTTGAGGCTGAAGGTGTGCCGCGGGCCGAAGACCTCGAGCCGACACGCCTCGAGGATGTCGGTCGTCTTCAGTAGCCAGGCGGCGACGGTCGCCTCCGGCAGCCGCAGCGCCTTGTGGAGGAAGGGCACGTCGAAGCGTACCCCGTTGAACGCGCAGAGCGACTCGGCGCCATCGAAGGCGGCGACCAGTGCGGCCGTGAGCTGCGCGCGCTCGCGCCCGCAGTCGCCCTCGGCGGCGACGCGCCCAAACTCGTACGCGCGCCGCTCGCCAGTGCGGAAGTCCTCGGTGCAGACGACGGTGACGAGGCAGCGCTCGCGGTCCAGGCCCGTCGTCTCGATGTCGAACGCGAGCATACCCGGGCCCGCGCCCCCGGCGCTAAAGCATGATCTTATCCTTTTTAGCGGCGGCCTCAGCCGCGGCCCCAGCGGCGGCCCCAGCGGCGGCCTCAGCGCCGGCCGCGCTGCGTGTTGTTGCGCTGCTCCACCAGCATCTTGGCCTCCAGCGCCGCCAGCGCCGCCCCGCGCATGCGGCGGTGCACGCGCCACTGGAAGTGCTTCACCGGGATGTAAATCTGCCCGGCGGGCGCGCATCCGAAGAGCATGCGCACCCCGGTGCAGAACGCGACGGCGCCGACCCACGCGCTCGCCAGCACAAACACCCATTCGCGCGCGCGCATGTCTGCGGCGGTGGTGAGCGCTTCTGTGATCTTAAAGCCGAGCGCCGCGGAAGGCGGGAGCGCGGCAAGACGGTCGCAGCAAGTCGAACGCCCCTTTAGCTCAGTCGGCAGAGCGCGTGGCTTTTAACCACGTGGTCGCGAGTTCGAGCCTCGCAGGGGGTATTTACGCCAATCACACTTTTTTACCCGGACTTTCAAAGCGCCGGGCCTCGAGAGCCGTTGCACATGCAAGCTTTTGTATGTTAGTGTATCGAATTCTCAGTGCGCGCGTCGCCCACTTCATCGCATTAGCCGCTTCCTTTATATTAGACACAATGGACATGATTCTATACAACACGCATGCGCTCGCATGCGCTTTTTTACTGCTCCTCATTGCACACGCGCGCGGACAGCTTACCCCGTGCAACGCGGGGTACACAGGGCGTGGAGGGTCAACGTGCTCGGCGTGTGGAAATAATACCTTTAAGTCCGTGATATCAGCGAGAGTGGAGGCGAGAATGAGCTGTTACGGCGGCTGTTTATGCCAAGGGGGTTCAAGCTCCGAGGGTACGATTACAGACGGCCCCACCATTTACTCGAACAATCAACAATGCCGGTGGTTAGTTGAGGCCGATGGCGCAGCTATCTCATTGGTTTTTTCCCAGTTGTACGTGGAAGATGGTTTCGACTTCGTATTTGTTTACAGTTGCAGTGAGTTCACTTGCTCCACCCCAAAACTCGAACAAAAATTGACGGGTGTAATGCCTTCCAGTGGAATTCAGATCACTGTGCAGAATTATCTTCTTGTAGAGTTTAAGACTGATTACTCTTTGGTATATAATGGATTTAGTGCACAATATTATGCCACCACAGGATGTACCATTTGTCCGTTGTATTCCGGACACTCTTTATCAGCACAGATCGACATCACTTCTTGTGTATGCAACAAAGGATACACAGGACCAGCAGGCATGCAGTGCTCCGGTTGTACAACGGGTACATACAAGAACAACATAGGCTCCACAGCATGTACTCCATGCATCGCAGGAACATACACGAACACTTTGGCGGCTGAGTCCTGCATAAACTGTCCCACTGGAAAATACATAAATATTATATCAGCCACCGTCTGCAATGACTGCAGCGCCGGCAGGTTCTCGACAACCATCATGGCCACAACAGCCAGCACTTGCCTGGACTGTCTTGCAGGCAAATACTCTTCGAATACAGGTGTTAGTGTTTGTACAAACTGCGAGGCATCCAAGTTCTCCACTACCGTTGGTGCAACTAGCTCAACTGTGTGCACACAATGTAATTCCGGTAAGTTCTCAACACCAGGTGTGTCCGCGTGTTCTAACTGCAATGTCGGAAAGTACTTTAGTACCGGAACTTCCATCTGTATCGACTGTGCAGCGGGCACGTTTAACAATGCTGAAGGAAATATAGTGTGTTTGACATGCCCTGCCGGAAAGTACTCGTCTGCATCTGCTTCGACCTGTACTGACTGCACTGCCGGAAAGTTCTCTTCGACATTAGGCGCCACTTCAGCTGACACCTGCTTTAATTGTTTCAGAAACTCTCTGTCTGAGGCTGGTGGGACATCAGCGAGCAGCTGTGGATGTAATGCTGGATTTCAGAACACATCAGTCTTCACGTTTATAAACTTGGCGCGCGCATGCGGTGGGAGTAACTCCGAACCATGTGCTGTCATGGCATCAACAAACTGGTGGTCTGCTTCGAATCTCGTGGATGGAAACCCAAATACTATATTTCTTTCTGGTGACACATCTGGAAACTACGTGATAATCGATCTTCAGCAAATAGTGTTCATCCAAATGGTTCGAATCTTTAACAGACAAGACTGCTGTGCACAAAGACTCGACAATTTCTATATAACAGTTTCACATTCGCAGCCATATTCATCAGGGACTGTTTGCGCCTTTTCACAAAGATGGTTCACCGGATACAAGGATTTTAGTTGTGAGTTAAGCGGAAGATATTTAATGTTGGAACAATTTCACTTAGACTACATGAATGTCGCTGAAATTGAAGTCTACGGGTCTAAGACGCATGCGTCGAATACTTGCGCGGCTTGTGAGGGCGGCAAGTACAAGTTCGTCTCAGGCAATATTCAGTGTACCACTTGCGAGTTCGGAAAGTTCAGTTTCGTCGCCGCTACTTCCTGCGTCGAGTGCAGCGCAGGCCAGTATTCGGGGGCGAACTCTACCACGTGTACCAACTGCGCCGCCGGCACCTACGCGGCACGTACCGGTGTCTCTGCCTGCCGCGAGTGTTTACCGGGCGCGTACGCCGCGGGCGCTGGCGCCAGCGCCTGTGCGCTCTGCCCTACAGGGCGCTTCGCGGAGACGCCGGGTGCAAGCGACTGTGCGCTTTGTCCAGCAGGCTCATTTTCGAACAAGCACGGCGGCGCGCTCGCGAGCACGTGCCGCCCGTGCGCGGCGGGGAGCTACGCGGCGGCGGGCGCGAGCGCCTGCAGCGCGTGCGCGGCGGGGAGCTTCTCCGCGTCAGCGAACGCGAGCGCCTGCGGCGCTTGCGCGGCAGGGAGCTTCGCGGCGGCAGGCGCCAGCGCCTGCGCCGCGTGTGCGGCGGGCTCGTTCGCGCCCGCGGGCGCCGCCGCGTGCACCGCGTGTCCGTTCCGCGCGACGTCGCTGGTCGCAGGGGGCAGTAACATCTCAAGCTGCTCCGTGTGCGCAAGCGGCTTCGCGCCCACCGCCAGCGGCACATGCGCGTGCGCGCCTGGGAGATACCTTGCAGGGGAGGAGTGCCTCGTGTGCCCTGCGGACAACGTGAAGCCGGAGGTCGGCGACGGCGCGTGCACGCCGTGCGCGCCCGGGCTCGTCGCGCACGCGCACGCGTGCGTGTGCCCCGCGAACACGCAGGCGGCCGCCGCGAGCGCCGCCGCGAGCACCGCGAGCGCCGCGAGCGCCGCAAACGCCAGCGCCGCGAGCGCCGCGAACGCCAGCGCCGCCGTGAGCGCGTGCGTGCCCTGTGGCCCGAACGAGTTCGCGCTCCCCGGCGGCCCGTGCGCGTGCGTGCCGGGCGCCGCGCGCGGGGACGCCGGCGTCTGTGAGGTCTCCTTTGTACCCGCAGACGATACCTGCGTCGTCAACCGCCGCCTCCCGCCCTTCGCGCTGCGACTCGGGCGCCGCGCGCCGGATGGCGCCGCGCCGCTCCCCGGCGAGCGCACCGACGCGCCGGCGCTGCCTTCGGGCTTCGGGCCCGCCGCGCCGCCCTCCGCCAGCCGCGCGCCAGCTGGCGCCTGCCACATGGGCCGCCTCGCGCGCGTCGGCGCGCTCGTGCCCGGCCCCGCTGCAGAGCAGGCCCTCGCCAACAACCTCAGCCTGACGCTGCAGCTCTGCGGGTCCCAGTCCGGGCGCCTGGTCTGCGCTGCCCTTGCTCAGAACGCGGCGCTCCCGGCCGCGAGCCCCACCGTGCTCGTCGAGTTCGAGCTCAACGAGACTGCGCCCATCCCCCGCGCGCTCGACGCCGCGCATCCGCGCCGC
>Ga0255106_1000453_pt1 | contig 9241 bp, 4 predicted proteins | sample Law_Cont_RepB_8h_FD_188453 | JGI IMG/M metagenome (GOLD analysis project Ga0255106, IMG submission 188453) | Freshwater microbial communities from St. Lawrence River, New York, United States - Law_Cont_RepB_8h | ecosystem: Environmental > Aquatic > Freshwater > River | place: USA: New York...
TATCTCTCCTCCGTAATACTCCGTTGGACACAGAGTTCCTCCCTAGATAACCGCGTTGGGGGCGGGCTCCCCCACTCCCCTATAATAAACTTAAAATCCCTATATATCTCATTCGCTTTATATCTTTTCCTAATACATACGAAGATATAGAAAGAGTAATAAAAGATATAATAACTACCAAAATAAAGCGAGAACATTTAACAAATTACCTAAAACATAGTTTTAAGATATATAAAAAATAAATATTCTTGTCTCATTTTTCTTTTCGGTCGGTGTAATCTCAGTATTTTTATCTCCTCTAAATTTCCGGTTCCTTATTTTATTACCATATCTGTTATAAGCCGCCTTAAACTCTGCAGAGTATCCCTTCAACTTTTTAGCTATCAAACTCGGTACCTTTAAATTATTAATCTCCCTGTAAATTTCTTCGCTAAATATCACGTTCTCCATATTATCTTTCTATCCCTTATTTATTTAATCACTTTTTCTTTTTATTATCTTTTAACTCTTCCATTTTATATTTATCACCCTCCTTCTTAGCTTTTACTGTGGGACTGTTATCCTTCTTAATATTTGATAATTTATACTTCTTTTTACAGTTATTGTCAATAGCAAGTATAAGTCTATCAATAGAGCTTATATGCCTTTTATATTTAGATATAAAAATTGATATATGATGATATATACATTCTTGTATATCCGAATCTCATTAAAATATGGCACTAACACATATATTTCATTTATCTGATTTACATATCAGGAATGGCGATAATACTTATTCGCGATATGAAGAATATAAAGAAGTGTTCAAGAATACCATAGTATCTATTAAAAAACAAGTAGAAGTCTTAGAGCTACATTTTGACAACTTTATTATAGTCATTACAGGAGATATTTTTCACAATAAGAGTGTAATTGGTAATTATGGTCTCATAATGTATCGCAAGTTTATCCAAGCGCTGTCTGAGATAGGCAGAACCTATATTATTTCAGGAAATCACGATTATGATCAGAGTGATATCAATAAGCCTTCGCTCGTTTATTCTACGACATTTGCCATTCCTAATGTATTTGTATTAAATACAACTACCTCATTTATCATAGATAATATAGGTATATCTTTTGTTAGCATAGACGAAACTTTGGATAATTATAGAAATAGCGGGAGATTACAAGATTTGCCACCATTTCCTAGTATATCAGGTAATGTAAGGTATAAACTTGCTCTATTTCACGGTTCTTTCGCGGCCGCTAAACTTTACAACGGAAAAACAGTTGAAGACACTTTTAACCCTTATCCTTTAGAGTGGGTGAGCGATTTTGATTATGTGCTTTTAGGAGACATCCATAAAAGACAAGTATTCTCTTATAAAAACAAGACGATTTGTGGATATGCTGGAAGTTTAATTCAACAGAACTTTGGAGAAGACATAGTAAATCACGGCTATCTCATATGGGACTTATATAACAAAGACATTAAAAAGATAAATGTCTATAACGACAAAGGCTTTATCAACATTAGAGAAAGCAACGAGCACAGCGATAACAAAGATAACAAAGATATTATGATAAGGATTAATGGAAAATATGAGAAAAGGCTTGAAGAATATATAAGAGACAATATAGATATAATTCCTAAAAACTTAGATATCAAAAGGTTCTCTGATATTAACATCTTCAATCTCAATAGCATCTTGGAAAAATACAATATCAAATATGTAATTACAGAGAAGATAGACAATTTCAATAATTTCGCACACAATCAATCGCGGAATATCTCAGGTACCTCCGGTACCATAGATACCGACATATATTCGTCGTGTAATGAAGAAATTATTAATAATGATGTTCTGATAAACTATTTTAAACCCTTGCTAACACCAGAGAACCTCTCTTTGCTAAATAATATTATTAATGACAAAGAATTATTATTGATAGATGTTGCCAATTATCCTGAGGAATTGCGAGAAGAATGCTTAAAGATAAATAAAGAGCTTATGGCTGTAATAAATACCTGTAATATTACCGATGATACCACGATAACACCTAAATCACTCTATAAAATAAGATATCTTGAGTGGGAAGGATTGTTATGCTATGAAAATAAAAACTGGTTAAATATGACCGATTTAGATAGCAAAATATTTATGGTTAAGGGACAAAATGGAACTGGAAAATCTGCTATTTATGACATATTGCTCTTGGCAATTTGGGGAGAAAACACGAAAAAAAGCCCGTTGACAAGCGGAGTCGTAAATCACAATAAAAGCAAAGGATATACCATAATTGACATAGATGTCTTCAGAGATTCCGGACTACCGGCTGACGGACTACCGGCTGACACAAAAGATACTTATAGGATTGTTAGAAATTATACGAGGAAGAATGCAGGCAATAAATTGCTAATTAGCAATACCGTTATATATAAAAAATTATCCAACGGAGCCGGAGGAGCCTGCGAAGCGATTGAGATAATAAAGAAAGATACAGCGTGTAATAATGAGATTATGAGATTATTCGGGAATATGGAGGATTTCCTTGCTACCTCTATGATTACGCAAAATATAGATTGTGATATATTGAAAATGGATTTTAAATCCACGCTTGAGCTGATAGACAAATCATTTAATATTGAGTATATTTATAATCTTTATAATGTTTTCAATAAGACAATAAACAAATACAAGGGATTACATAAGTATATTGAGAGTAAGAAAGATGTCTATGAAAAATTACTATTAACATCTAATTATACTGAAAATCACGGCGAAGAGATTGAACAGATGAGAGAAGATTTAGAATTGCTTAAAAATGCCAATAGCGCTCTTATAGAAGAATACAATAACAAGAATAGCATATTGAGTAATAGAAATATTGAATTGCGCACAGTTGCCTGTTATAAATATGAAGGGTTGAAAAGTAAAATTAATTTAGAAACGCTTGTATCACAAGATATCTATGATATCAAGGTTAAACGACTTGCCGAATTAGAGTTTATATTGAAAGGCAAAGATATTATAGAACTTAGTAAAGCGCCTTACAGTCCTTTCGGTTCCGACTGTCCCAGCGGACACGATATTGAAGAGATTGCTAAGCCGTGCGATATATCTATAATAAATAATGAGCGTAAATATCTAAGGGAATACTTTGATATATTTGATGATAATAATAGCAAGTATAATACTTGTGATGAGAATGAGGTTATTGAAAGTCTTGAGAATCTCAAGAATGAATATGATAGCTTGGAGATTTTGGCAAAATCTTTGATAGCTGAAAAACCCAATAAGGCAACCAAGATTGATAAGCCTATCAAGGCGAGGAAGGAATGTCTAAACAATATCAAGCAATTATATGGAAGCTTTGAATATATGGATGAAATCATAGAAAATATAGGGAACTTTAATATTAATATTAATATTAAACCTTGCGCGATTGAAGATTTATCTCTTGAAAGTTATAAGAAATACCTTGAAGACAGGGAGAATCTGAAAAATAAGATAGATGACTATAATAACAGATTAAAGAACAACGAAATCATCTTTGATAAATGCTTTAAGGAACAAGAAAATATACAAAATGTACCGGCGCCAGCTACGCCAGCGACGCCAGAGCGCGGAGAGATTAATTGCGAGAATGCCGATGAAGTTATGGGAGAAATTGAAAAAATAGATTACAGTTATATTATCGGGTTTTTAAAAGAGAACGAGGAATCAGTAGAAGAATACAAAGGTATAATGAGGGAATTAAGAGAGACTGAAGAAGATAGATTGAAATATGCTGAAGAGTTGATGTTGTTTGAGAATAACGAGGAATACCATTTTAATCCTTCGTGTGAATATTGCTGTAAAAGAAGCTGGGTTGGCAGAATCAAGGAACTGCGAATTATAATAGATAGGTATGATGCGGATATTGATAAAATAAAAAATAAATTGGATATCAACATAAATTACGAAGAACTCATAGATAAGATGGAAACATATAAAAATACGAAAGAAAGATATGCCATATTACAAGAATGGTGTGAATACTTTAAATACAAAGAGAAGCGCGACAAGCTAACTGAAAAGCTCAATAAACTGATAGAGAATAAGAAGAAATATAATAGGATAATTAGCGAAGGAACAAAAGAGCTTGAAAATATCAATAAATATGTGGGGAGCTATTATAAAAAGGCGAGAGAATTGAGAGAGCACCTTGATAACATAGTAAATTACGAAAAGTATCGGGTGTGGGAAACTAAATATAGCGAGAATACGAGCAGGATGAATGAGATTGACAGGAATATGAAAGAATATGCGGATATAGCTAATTATAATAAGAATATTAAACCGCGCATCATAGCGTATCGCTCGTTAATAGATAGTTATAATAAATGGGAGAGATACAACGACTATATAAATGTAATACATTCGCGCGAATACCTTGAAATTAAGGAGATACAAGAGAATTATAGAAATAACGAAATATACAAGAGTTATAGCGAGGTTAAGCCGATTATTGAGAGGGTTTTGGAATTGAAGGAAATTATAAATGATAGCGAGAAAACCATCATAAAACAGCGCGATTATATAACAGAAAAGGCTGCGATATTCAATTATAATAGCGCGAATATCAAGAGTCTGAATGAATTGCGAGACATTTTGGAGAACATAAATAATATGCTGACGATACTAGATACTATTATCATTAATTTTCAGGATTTCCGCATTAATCTCTATGATAATGTAGTGCTAAAAAAATTACTTTGCAATACGAATAAGATGCTAAAAAATATCTGCCATTCTATCACAAAACCCTTTGAATTAGACTACATAACAAATGTATCGCGAGATATGATACATATCAATTGGTTAATTAAGAATGTTAATATTGGCGGCAGCGGCGGTGGCGGTAGCGGCAGCGGCAACAGCGGCGGTGGCGATAATAATAAGCAGATTATTTCTATAAATCAAGCTTCGGGATTCCAGCAGTTCGTGATATCTCTGGCTTTACGATTGTGTTTATTTGGAAATAACAAGGCGATATGTAAGCAGTTATATATTGATGAGGGATTTGTAAGTTTTGACAAATATAATTTATCCATCGTCCCTAACTTCCTAAAATCACTCTTAGCATATTTTGATACAATTGTTATTGTATCGCATATAGATTTAATTCAGGACAGCATAGACGATAGCGAATACATAGCTGAAATAAATTATAACAATAAGACCTCGGTCTCAACACTTACTTATAAGACTCCTGTAGATATAGAATGTTCAGGTACAGGAAAAAAGAAGACCATAACAAGGCGAAAATAACATCAACTAATTAGTTATTAAGCCACTAGCAATATAGATATTATGCTAAATTACATAAATTGCATTATATGACACACACACAGCACACTATAATATAGCTTTGTAATTTTAGAATGCGATAATAGATAAAACTATACAACAACACATATATATAATTATTTTTTTATTATTTATATAATATAGTACAAAGATGTTAAATACAAATCAAAAAGCAAAACCAAAACAGAATAAAAAGCCGAAGCAGAATGAAGGAAAAATAGCAAACAAAAAACTTAAAAAGACAAGGATTGGAGGTGGTGAAAAAACACCACAACAGTTAAAAATAGAATTGGAAACTATGTTAACAAGATTGGAAGAAGGTTTTGGAGATATTTTAAAAAATACGAATAATAATCAATTATTAATTGATGCAATACAAAAATATAAAAATACAGAATACCAAAAACAATCCAAAGATGCTATTATAGAAGCTGTAAGAGATGGATTAGTATTATTATTAAAAAAATATACTAGTAGTACAGAACAAGATGAAGAAGCATCACATAAAGAAATAGTACCAGATAAAAACACACTATCAACAGATGAAAAAGAAACATCAGATGAAGAAATAGTATTATTATTAGGCGAAAATACAACGAAACCTGATGCATCAACTGGTTATGAAAAATTTAAAAGTTTGGTAGAAGTGTTTACTGAAAATATTAAATTACCTCCTCCTTCTAATTATAAAGAAACACAAGAATCAAAAACATTTAAAGAACAATTTAAAGAACATATATACAGGATTTATACAGATGGAATAGTATTATTAACCATCTCTAAAACACGACCTCCTGTTGCTAATGTTTATAAAACTGATAAAAATATGATTGAATATAAAACTCTAGATACTGTTGCTGATTTTTTAACGAAGAGTGAAAATTGTTTAATAATTGTAAATCTTACTGAAACAAATGATAATTATGTATATGATTGTATGCTACAAATACTCTCTAAATTAGTTAAAATTTTATTAGAATCTGATAATTTAGAAATATACATAAATAGATATTTAAATAATGAAGATGCTAGTCCTGTTAGTAGTGAAAAACAAGAAATCAAAAAAGAAACAGTCTTAAACGAACTTATACAAGCTATATATAACAATCTTAAATATGAAACAATTGATAAATATACGATAGAAAAACATAGGGTTTTATTAAGAAGTTTAATTTTTATTAGATATGGCGTAGATAAAGATATTAAAGAAGAGAAGTTTCAAACTGTTAAAGAAGCATATATTAAACAATTTGAAACAATTGCGCAATTAGCTGATGAATTAAGTAATTTTGAATATACACAAATTGTTGATACCAATATACTAGGACAGCCCTCCTATTTTCCCCTAAATTGTATGAGCAATAGTATGATAGAATCCTTTCAACATATATTAAATGCTATGTCAAGTTCATCAAATTCTATTTCAGAAGATAATAAAAACATATTAATAAAATTAAGTGTCGGTTTGTTAACTAGTGATTGTAAAAGGACTATTAATAATATAATAAAAACAAAAAGTTATCTACTCTCGGAGCCACTTATAATGAGTGAAGATATTAAAAGAAATTATATTAGTAAAATTAGAGGAAAACTTAATAATCGTAATTATAAATTAGAAATGGATTTATTAAAAAATTATTTAATTAAATTTAGAGATAAAATAGCAGCTATAATAAGAACCGTTGATGATAAAAATACTAAAAAAGAACTAATTAAGATATATACAGATTTAAAAGCTAAAATTACCCAAAATTATATAGCTTTAAAAGGCAGTTTTGTAGATAATATAGAAGCCTATTCTAAAGAAGCCTATTCTAAAATTGAAACTGCAGATACTTAAATATAATACCGCTTTATCAGATGAATTAAAAGAGATAGCTAAACCTAAACCCATACAAAAAAAATAATATTTTCTGGTCTTAAAAACAAATTATACCAACAGGTCTCTATTATGTTCACAGTATATAATATAAAACTATTCTGACTGGTACCAATACCGATGAGACTCTTGTACAGATTAATAATATTAGCTATAAATTTTTACAAATACATTAAATTAGTTTAACTTTTTTGTTTTCTTACCCTTTTTTTTCCCACCCAGCAAACTGTAACTTTTTTTAGCACCATCTATATCTGTTACACTAATAATTCTATTTCTATTATCTTCTACACCACCTTGTTCTCCTATTATAGCAGCTTGTCGTTCTAATATTAATTTTCGTCTTTCTGGTTCTTCATCATTGTATCTTTTTAATGCGTTTATATTCTTTTCTTTTTTATTTGCTGCTTTATTTGCTGCTAGCTTGGCACGGGCGGCAGCTTGAAGCTCAATAGCTGCATTTTCCTTATCAATTTGATTTAAAAGGTCTGCTTCTTCTCCTTCTCCTTCTCCTTCTTCTTCTCCTACTCCTTTTTCTTTTTTATTTGCTGCATTTTCTGCTACTAGCCTGGCACGACGGACGGCAGCTTGAAGATCTGCAGCTGCTTTTTCCTTATCAATTTGATTTAAAAGGTCTGCTTCTTCTCCTTCTCCTTCTCCTTCTTCTTCTCCTACTCCTTCTACTACTCTTTGTTCTCCTACTAAAAAGTCCGCTTCCGAGTCCGCTTCCGATTCCGAGTCCGCCTCTGTGGACGCGGCCCGAGCCGATAAGACTTCTTGTGGCATTACACTTTTAATTTTTTTAAATTCTTTATAAAAATCTGACAAGAGTAATGAGAACCAGTCTATATATATAAGATTAAAATATTCAAACATTGTTAAAACAGGATGTGATTCTTTCACAGACGTTATATTAGCGTGGCTAGCTTCATATATTAAAATAGTTTTATCAATAGTGAAAGTATAGATACCTTTGGATTCTATACTTTCACTATTGATAGTATAGATACCTTTGGATTTAAATAATGTTTCTGTTTTTCCTAAAATTAGAATATGTGATATTTTTTGTTTGACAATTTCCTTATGATCATCACTATAACTACTGTAAAACTTTTTTAATTGACTATTATAATATATTACATTTTTATAATTTTCTAAAGAATTTTTCATTTCATCATTAATTCTACTATCATAATTATTTATAGAAAGCGAGAATAATGTTTCATCATTTCCAGAATTATTTTTATCTAATAATGTTAAAACAGCATCACAATTTAAAGTTGTTTCGTTTACACAACATCTATCGCCATTCTTAATAGGAACTTTATTGGTTTGAGTAGTATCAATTGTAAACTCAGCAATTTCTACTGTCGAGCGTGATTGGTCCCCGGGCATTTTATATTATATCTACTTATATAAAATAAAATTATTTTAATTTTTACAGCACATTTTTATAAATGATATAATGATTAATATTACAAAAGCTAAAATAAATAATAATGAAATACAATAAATGATATGTTAAATATGAGGAGAATAACTAAATTAAAAAAGGCTAAAACATACATACTTAATTATGTAACGAAAAATCTTGATTTACATTATTTTATTTAACAGTGTTTCTTACTCTTATTTACTTCCTAGCGCTACCTTGATATGTAAAATTTTTAATACATTTTTAAAATTATTTTGTACAAGAGCCTGAATGTGATTTCCTTCATCTTTCTCTTTCGGCGCTACCTTATTAGATAAAGATTTTTGGATTTTCTTAGTGTTTTTACAAGTTGTTAGCTTCTAATGACGGTGTCGCTGTTGATTGTTGTACTTTTCTAGGCAATCCTTCTGGATTTTCTGTAGGTTTTTTGTGCAAACTATCCAATAAATTTAGAATACCAAATGTAGCTTCTAATGACGGTGTCGCTGTTGATTGTTGTACTTTTCAAGGCAATCCTTCTGGATTTTCTGTAGGTTTTTTGTGCAAACTATCCAATAAATTTAGAATACCAATTGTAGCTTCTAATGG
>Ga0255106_1000460_pt1 | contig 9156 bp, 8 predicted proteins | sample Law_Cont_RepB_8h_FD_188453 | JGI IMG/M metagenome (GOLD analysis project Ga0255106, IMG submission 188453) | Freshwater microbial communities from St. Lawrence River, New York, United States - Law_Cont_RepB_8h | ecosystem: Environmental > Aquatic > Freshwater > River | place: USA: New York...
GCTCCGGCGGAGCCCGTGTGCCGCGCGGGCCACATCGGCCCCGACGGCGGGCCGTGCGTCCCGTGCGGCGGGGGCGCCTTCAAGAACGCCAGCGGCGCGGGCGACCCCGCCGGCGCGTGCGCCGCGTGCCCTGCGGGCACGTTCGCGGGCCACGGCGCGAGCGCGTGCACGCTCTGCCCGCCGGGGACGTTCGGGCCGCGCGAGCGCGCCGACACCGCGAGCGCGTGCGTGCCGTGCGACGCCGGGACGTATTCCACTTCCACAGGCGCGTCCGCCGCGAGCACGTGCGTCGAGTGCGGCGCGGGGAAGCTCTCCGAAGCCACCGGCGCCGCCGCCGAGAGCGCGTGCTTCGCGGTCGCGACGTGCGAGCCCGGGCAGTTCTGGGACGCGGGCGCGCGCGCGTGCGTCGCGTGCGCCAAGGGCGCGTTCCAGGCCACCGGGCCCTTTGTCGCGCGGGTGATGTAAGAGAGGATCATCATGTCTTTTACGAGTTGACATCATCACCCTAAAGTAATAAAAGAAGGATCATCACCAGAGCGCAGGCAGAACTCGAAAAAGAATAAAACACTCCGAACGCGCGCGTCTCGCAGCCACCGCATATATGAGGCGCCCGGGGTGCATGGCGCGCGCGCGCCGGTCTCGCGCGCTCGCGCGCGCTGTGCTCGTCGCGCTCGTCGCGGCGGGCGGCGCGCCTGTGGACGCAACGTGTGCAGCGGGCACTTGGGCGAGGAGTTATTTCTTGAACGGGGTTCACGACGGCGTGTGTGTAGATTGCATAGATGATAATGCAAATGCAATTTTTCTCGCAGCCGCAACCTGTCCGGGTGGCTTAAATAATTTCCAGTGTCCTGCTGGGAAATACAATTATTACAGTCCGGTCGATTGCTTGAATTGTGGCACCGGAAAATTCAAAAGCGCTCTCTCTAGTGCTTCATCTTGTGATAACTGCATTGCAGGATTTTATTCGTCGAGTTATGGTGCCACCGTTTGTACAGCGTGTGTAGCCGGCACATTCTCGGCGCTTACGGCACGCACATCAGTCTCAACCTGCACAAGTTGCAGTACGGGAAAGTATTCGCTGGCGGGCTCGAGCAGTTGCGAGAACTGTCTAACTGGCAAGTTCTCGTCGACCACTGGAGCTACACAATGTACCGACTGTACCCTTGGCAAGTACTCCTCGGTGACTGCAGCTACGATATGCAGCAACTGTCCTGCAGGGAAGTCGTCGCCGACGGCCTCGACGGCTCTTGCAAGTTGCTTTGAATGCTGGTATGGTAAAATATCACAGGCTGGAGGTCCCTGTACCGACTGTGCCGCTGGCAAGTATATTAATTACGGTGGAGGTTCAGTATGCTTAAACTGTGCTGCGGGGAAGTCGTCGCCGGTGGGCTCGAACGCTCTTGCAAATTGCGTGAACTGCGCACCTGGTACGTTCTCAGTGGCTGGAGGTAACTGCACTGACTGCATCGCTGGCACGTTCTCAGGGGGTGGAACTTCAGTGTGTTCCAACTGTATTGCCGGAACGTATTCGACGACTGCTGGAGCTTCACAGTGCACCAACTGTGTTGGTGGAAAGTTTTCGGTGGCTACTGCAGCTTCCTCATCTACTACCTGTACCGACTGTGTCGCTGGAAAATATTCGACGGCTGGAAGTTCAGTTTGTGTTAATTGTATTGCCGGAACGTACTCGACGACTGCTGGCGCTTCGCTCTGTACTAACTGCCCTGCCTCTTCAACATCCCTAGAAGGCAGCACTGCTTTGAACACCTGCCAGTGCAACGCCGGATACATTGGAGCAAACGGGCAGACTTGTAATATATGCCCTGTCAATAGCTACAAGAGCAGCATTACAACGTGTACAAGCTGTGGTACTGGTTCAAGCTCCACTCCATCAGGCTCGAGCGTCTGTAGTTGTAAAGCAGGGTGGAGAGGCAGTCCTTGCACAACATGCCCGGCAGGCAAGTACAAGAGTACAGCAGGCACTGCTGACTGTCAGCAATGCCCGATAAATGCATGGTCTGTGGAGTATTGGGACTTTGCACCCACAAAGTGTTATTGTAATTCGGGATATGAAGGAATCTGGACCGATGGATGTACAATATGTCCAAATGGAAAGTTTTCTTTTGCAGGTTCGAAAACCTATGATGCATACGGCGTAGAGTGGCCATACTGTTCGCTTTGTAATCCTGGAGCTACTTCCAGCCCAGGCACCAAGAATGCGGCAGATTGTTTTTGCGACGTTGGATATACTGGTGCAGACCAGTGGTCATGTACTGCGTGTGCGGGTGGAAAGTACAAGGACATCACTGGCAGTGCAGCGTGCACGAGCTGCTCCGGAGCAACGAGTGCTCCGCGAGGCAGTGTAAGTTCTAGCATGTGCGTTCTATGTGAGGCAGGCAAGTACAAAGACGCGACAGGAGTTTCTGCGTGCACGAGCTGTCCTGTGAACTCTATTAGCTCAATAGGCAGCACAGTCTTAAGCAGCTGCTCGTGCAATGCCGGGTTTACGGGGCCAAACGGCGGAACATGCACGCAGTGTAACGGCGGCTCGTTCAAAAGCACTATCGGAACTGCAGCATGTAGTAGTTGCACTGCTGGGACTTACTCTCCGGCAGCGGCTTCGGTCTGCTCTACTTGCCTGGCGGGCTCATTCTCTCTGGCAACGGCTTCAGTCTGCAGCAACTGCGCCGCTGGGACTTTCTCTCTGGCAACGGCTTCAGTCTGCAGCAACTGCACCGCCGGGTCTTTTTCGGCGGCTTCGGCGTCTGTCTGCAGTAACTGCACCGCCGGGTCTTTTTCGGCGGCTTCGGCGTCTGTCTGCAGTAACTGCGCCGCTGGCACATACTCCATAGCGGCGGCTTCAGTCTGCTCTACTTGCCTGGCGGGCTCATTCTCTCTGGCAACGGCTTCAGTCTGCAGCAACTGCGCCGCTGGCACTTACTCGGGGACTTCGGCGGCCGTCTGCATTAACTGCGTGGCCGGACAGTATTCAACTACGGTGGGGGCTTCTGTGTGCTCCACGTGCCTGGCGGGCTCGTTCTCTCTGGCAGCGGCTTCCGTCTGCAGCAACTGCACCGCCGGCTTTTACAGTGCAGTGTTAGGGGCGTCTTCTTCAACTGTCTGTAGCACTTGCGCGGCCGGCAGCTACTCTATGGCGGCGGCTTCCGTCTGTGGTAACTGCGCCGCTGGCACGTACTCCCTGGCCGGGGCTTCTGTCTGCACCAACTGCCCTGCGTCTTCGAGCTCTCCCGCAGGTAGCACTGTTGCGACCAGCTGTAAGTGTACAGCTGGGTTCACGGGAGCAGACGGCGGGGCCTGCACAGCATGTGGTGTAGGAAAGTACAAATCTAGCACTGGAAGTTCTAATTGTACGTCTTGTCCCGGATCTTCGACGACCTTGGCGACAGCAAGTGATGTGTCAACAGCCTGCCTGTGCAACGTTGGATACACAGGAGCCTCGTGCATAGCGTGTGCTGTGAGCACGTACAAAAACATCACTGGGAGTGCTGCGTGCACGGCCTGTCCGGCCAACTCGGTCTCTCTTCCTGGCAGTCCTGCCCGGTACAACTGTCTTTGTGTCGTGGGGTACTCTGGAGCAAACGGAAGCTCCTGCACAGAGTGTCCGATAAACACACATTCATCTGGTCTCGGCAGCGCGAACTGTCTGGCATGTCCAGCTAATGCTGTCTCTGTCATCCGAAGTGATTCCGCAGACAGCTGTCGGTGCGGTCTTGGATACTCTGGACCAAACGGAGGCTTTTGCACAGAGTGTCCACCAGGCACATACAAATCTGTTCTCGGCAGTACAGACTGCTTGGGGTGTCCGTCGAACTCAACCTCTGCCAGTGCAAGTAATGCCTCGATCAGGTGTCAGTGCGCCCCCGGATTTTCGGGACCCGATGGAGGGCCCTGCACTGTCTGTCCCGTGAACACATACAAAGTCGCTCGTGGGAACTCAGCGTGCTTGACATGCGCTGGCGCGCAGAGCTCTCCCGTGGGGAGCACGAGCTTTGACGCTTGCCGGTGCAACGTGGGGTACTCCGGAGCCGCGTGTGCACCTTGCAGTGCGGGGACGTATAAAAATACCTCCGGGAGTGCAGCCTGTGTCAATTGCTCAACAGGCACATTTTCTGTAGAAGGATCTACAGCATGTATATTATGCACACCTGGTAAGTTCCTAGTCGTTGGCGACAACACATGCGTCAACTGTGAGGCGGGCAAGTACAACGCAGTAGAAGGACACACACATTGTGAGATTTGCGTGGGTGGCAAATTTGCCGCGGCAGGAGCTTCGTCCTGTACTACTTGCGTGGCAAACACGTATGCGGGGGCTGGATCTTCTGTCTGCACAGACTGTCGTGCGAACTCGCAAGCACCGTCCGGCAGTACTAGCGCAGCAGCCTGTCTGTGTAAAGACCGATACCTCGAGTGGCCACCAGGCGGGACGCAGTGTGTTTTCCAAAAATGCCCAGCAGGACAGGAGGGGTTGATCCGCAGAGTTCCAGATAACCCTTCTGGTATACCGTGGCAGCGGGAGGAAGAGTGCAGGCCTTGTGGTGCAGGAAGATACTCGTCAGAAGCCGGAACCGAGGTTTGCAGCTACTGTCCAGTGGGTAAATACACTGATCGTGAATTTGCGTGGCAAAATCATATCCAGGTCACCAGTTGCACAGACTGTCCGAAAAATATGGTCACAGAATCGTGGGCAAGTTCCGGGTTCAATGCCAATGCGTATCATGCAGGATGTAGATGCAAACCAGGCTTTGAAAGCAAATATGGTGCAGAATATTGGTATTATAATTGGATGAACTCCAGAGAGATCTATGGAGAATACAATGTGCAAATAGATGACACAGACTGTAGAAATGCTTGCCAAAAAGGTTCTTACAAACCTTCGGTGGGGATGGAGCAGTGCACGAAATGTCCTGCAAATACGTACGGCAGCACGACTGCAGCGGAGAGTGTAAACGCGTGTTTGGCATGTCCCGGTAATTCAACTTCAGGGGCTGGGAGCACTAGTCTCGAACACTGCTGGTGCAATGCGGGCTTTCGACAGTCTCAGACACACGACGCGTGTATCGAGTGCAGTCCTGGCTACTACGACGACAGCAGCAAGCGTTATGAGTGCTCGCGGTGTGGTGCAGGATTGTACTCTGCCGCGGGTGCGCCAAATGCCGAATCGTGCCTGCCGTGTCCTGCGGGCACTTGGTCCGAGATTGGAAACGCAGACTGTAACCGGTGTCCAGTGAACTCAAACTCACCGGTGAGCTCAGGGTCTCTGATCAACTGCAAGTGCAATGCAGGGGCGTATGGTCAAGACGGCACCGCGTGTCAGTTATGTGCGGCCGGGAGTTACAAGGCTACTCGGGGATCGATGTCGTGCTCGAGTTGTGAGGCGGGTAAATACATACAAGTATCTGGGGCGTCGGTGTGTCTGAATTGCAGCGCAAATACATATTCGAACACTACGGGAAGTTCCAGCATTAGTGTATGCGTGAGTTGTAGTCCCAACTCACAGTCCCCGGCGGGCTCGTCCTCGGTGAGCAGCTGTGTCTGTAATATCGGATTTCAAGGACCCGACGGTGGAGAATGCATGGCCTGCGCTGTCGGAAAGTTCAAGACTGTGATCGGAAGTATATCATGCACCGACTGCGGTGCCGGTAAATACTCTACGGCCACGGGTGCTTCTGCGATTGCCAACTGCGTGAACTGCGGCGCCGGCAAGTATTCCACGGCGCTTGGAGCAAACTCAAACAGTACGTGCATTGATTGCGGGGTCGGGAAATATTCTTCAGGCACGGGCGCTCCTGACTCCAGCACCTGTGCGAACTGTGGCGCTGGAAAGTATCTCGTCACAACTGGACAGAGCTCTTGTGCAAACTGTGGCGCGGGAAAGTTCTCTGATGCTGTGGGCGCCAGTGTAGCGTCGACCTGTGGGGATTGTGGAGCCGGCAAGTACTCAGCAGCCGATGCTTCGACCGTCTGCACCAACTGCACCGCGGGCAAGTTCTCTGATGCGGTGGGCGCCAGTGTAGCGTCGACCTGTGGGGATTGTGGAGCCGGCAAGTACTCAGCAGCCGATGCTTCGACAGTCTGCACCAACTGCACCGCGGGCAAGTTCTCTGATGCGGTGGGCGCCAGTGTAGCCTCCACCTGTCGGAATTGCGGAGCCGGCAAGTACTCTACGGCCACAGGCGCTATTCACGCCAGCACCTGTGTGGACTGCAGCGCCGGCACGTACTCGACGGCCGCGGGCGCTACTCTCGAGAACACGTGCACTTTATGCCCTGAGAAATCGCAGTCTCCAAGCGGATCGACTATCTGTGTGTGTATGGCAGGTTACACGGGACCAGACGGGGGGCCGTGCTTGGCGTGTGCGGCTTCGAAGTACAAGGTGGCGACTGGCAGTGCACTATGCATAGATTGCGCGACGAATTCAGGACACGCGGGGATCGCGCAGACCAACATCACCGCCTGTGTTTGTAATCTTGGGTTCACGGGACCTTCCCCGTCCGGAAACGTTGCCCTTGGCCGTTCGGCTTCGGCTTCAAGTTCTTGGGAAGCTGGGTTTGCACCCGAATATGCCGTAGATAATAAAATTACTCATGGAGCTTATACTTCATGGCTTTCCCGAGCCACATCATCGGAATGGTTAACGGTTGATTTGGGACAAAGCACAAACATTGAAAGAATTAGATATTATCCGTGGGATGTTCACTGGTCCCCAGACACTTATGATTTTCGGGTGGGACAAAGTTCAAATCTGAACGAGAACCCTATTTGCCAGTCAGTCCAAATTGTAACACTAAACGTTTACACGGATGTTACTTGTATTGCAACTGGCAGATATGTATCAATTAGTCGAAGAAATTTTGGCAATTTGGCCGTTACTGAACTTCAGGTCTATGCTGCTGCATCATGCTTGGCCTGCGCGGCGGGGAAGTACAAGACTGTTGTTGGCTCTGTCGTATGCTCCGACTGCGGCGCCGGCAAGTACTCGACGAGCACGGGCGCGACGGCTATTGGCGCCTGTGAGAGCTGCCCCATTAACTCACAGTCTACGACAGGCAGTGACGCGCAGACAGACTGCGTGTGTGTGGCAGGCTTCTCCGGGCCCGACGGCGGGGCGTGCACGGCGTGTGCGGCGGGGAAGTATAAGGAAACAACGGGCCCTGACGTATGCACCGACTGCAGGGCCGGCACATACTCGATAGCGCCGGGCACTACAGCCTGCACCAACTGTGAAGCTGGCAAGTACTCTACAGCGACGGGTGCTATCAACGCCAGCACATGTGCGGACTGCGGCGCTGGTAAGTATTCTGGGGCGACTGGACAGGCTGCGCAGAGCTCTTGCGTTGACTGTGGCGCCGGTAAATATTCTACCACCGCGGGCGCTTCTACAAGTGCCACCTGCTTGGACTGCGGCGCCGGCAAGTACTCTACAGCGACGGGCTCTGCCAACTGCACCGACTGCAACGCCGGCAAGTACTCGAATGACACAGGCGCTTCTTCTGTTGGCACCTGCGCTAACTGCGGCGCCGGCACGTACTCGGCAGCGGCGGGGGCGACTTCGAGCGCGACGTGCGCGGCCTGTGCGGCGGGGACGGGCGCGCTGGCGGGCGCGAGCTCGAGCGGGACGTGCGGGGCGTGCGCGGCGGGGAAGTTTTCGACGGCGGGGTCTGGCTGCATAGACTGCCGCGCCGGCAAGTATTCGCCAACAACAGGTGCTGCTGACGAAAGCGCCTGTCTCAACTGTCCTCCAAACTCATACGGAAACACAACGGCAGCTGTGAGCGCCAGCGCGTGCCGGGCGTGTCCCAGCAACTCCCTCTCAACGGCGGGGAGCACGCGTATCGACGACTGCTTGTGCAATGCGGGGTTCCGGCAGTCGGAGGCGCACGACGCGTGTACGCTGTGCAGTCCCGGCTACTACGACGACAGCAGCAAGCGCTACGAGTGCTCAAGATGCGGGGCGGGGTTGTATTCGGCGGCGGGCGCGTTCGAGTCATGCCTGCGATGTGTTTCCGGAACGTGGTCGGAGAGCGGGAGTCCAGACTGCCACCTGTGCCCGGTAAACTCGAACTCGCCCGAGGCGTCGGGGTCGCGGGTGAACTGCTCGTGCAACGCCGGGGCCTCGGGCATCGACGGCGGGCCATGCGACCTGTGCGTTCCCGGGAGCTTTAAAAACATAAGCGGTAGTTCGGACTGTGTGCTCTGCGCGCCGGGGACATGGAGTGCGACAGCAGGTGCGACGAGCGTGGTTACGTGTCGCGACTGCCCTGTCGGGAAATACTCAGAGACGGCGGGGCTCGGCACCGAGAGCGCGTGTGTGTTGTGCGGACAGAACACGTACGGCGTCGTGGCGGGGGCGACTTCAGCCGCGGCGGCGTGCGCTGCGTGTCCAGCGGACTCGCGCTCGGAGCCAGGTGGTGTCGATATCGCGGCGTGCTTCTGCGACCGCGGATTCCGGCAGACGGCGGCGCACGACGCCTGCGTGGCGTGCGGGCCTGGGGAGTACGACAACGCGATAGGCCGCTATGAGTGTGCACAGTGCGGCGCGGGAACGTTTTCGAGTGCACGGGGCGCGATCGACGCGGAGACGTGCAGGCCGTGTGCTGCTGGATTGTATTCAGAGACAGTCGGGGCCGAGTCGAGTAGCGCGTGCGTGCCGTGCGCGGCGGGCTTGTACTCGACGGCCGTGGGCGCGGCGTCGAGTACAACGTGCACGCCGTGCTTGGCAGGTTCGTACTCTGCGACGATTGGAGCCAACACAAGCAGTACTTGCACGCCGTGCGCGTCGGGTTCGTACTCGGCGACGATTGGAGCCAACACCAGCAGCACTTGCACGCCGTGCGCGGCGGGTTTTTTCTCTACAACTGTGGGCGCGACGTCGAGTGCGACGTGTGTGCCGTGCGCGGCGGGTTTGTACTCGACGGCTGTGGGCGCGACAGGCGGGGAGACGTGCCGGCCGTGCGCCGCTGGATTGTATTCAGAGACGGTCGGGGCCGAGTCGAGCAGCGCGTGCGTGCCGTGCGCCGCGGGCTTGTACTCGACGGCCGTGGGCGCGGCGTCGAGCACCACGTGCACGCCGTGCTTCGCGGGCTTGTACTCTGCGACGATTGGATCCAACACAAGCGGCACTTGCACGCTGTGTGC
>Ga0255106_1000462_pt1 | contig 9149 bp, 2 predicted proteins | sample Law_Cont_RepB_8h_FD_188453 | JGI IMG/M metagenome (GOLD analysis project Ga0255106, IMG submission 188453) | Freshwater microbial communities from St. Lawrence River, New York, United States - Law_Cont_RepB_8h | ecosystem: Environmental > Aquatic > Freshwater > River | place: USA: New York...
CCACGACTACATATGATATAATATAATAATTAAAGGATAGAGTATAAATTAGACTCATAATATATTTTGAAATAACTTAAAAATATATTAAATTTAAAAACTATAATATATGGAAGTAGATTTATTAAATTTTTTAGAACAACAAGCTTTTAGTAATATAGATGATATAAATAAAAATGATTTAACTCTTGATTTACAAGGTTGGATATCGCCAAAATTTAATGACAAATTTACAGAAATAATTGTAAACAGCTACAATGAATTACAAAGACCATTAATAATTATAGAAATAGGTTCATGGAAAGGTTTATCTGCTTGTACAATGGCTAGTATAGCAAAACAAAATAATATTCCTTGTAAAATAATTTGTATAGATACTTGGTTAGGATCTCCAGATTATTGGACTACGGGAATTGCTGATATAAATAAAGGTGGTTCGTTAAATTTTAATAAAGGATATCCGCAAATATATTATACATTTTTAAATAATATCATTCTTGAAAATCATACAGATATAATTAGACCATTTCCAATGTCATCAAACGAAGCATCCGAAATTTTAAATTATTATAATATTAAACCAGATATAGTTTATATAGATGGTGCACAAGTATATGATTCAGTTAAAAATGATATATTAAAATATTGGAAAATATTACACAATAATGGTTATATTTTTGGTAGTAATTATTGTGATGAATATGAATCTATTAAAATGGCAGTTAATGATTTTTCTGGATATTTTATGACAGATAAAACAATAGATGATATATTATGGATAATACAAAAACCAATAAATTATTTATAAATATAATATTTTTTTTGTTTATATAATAAAAATTATTTATAATTTAATATTATAAATAATTATGGCTTTACAATCATCAGGAGCAATAACTTTTGCAAATATTCAAACAGTATTTGGTGGTACAAATCCAATAAGTTTAAGTGAATATTATCAAAATGCTTCTACAGGTTTTACTAGTGGTGTAAGTGGTATTCCAAATATCGGTTCATCTATAGCATTAAATCAATTTTATGGCAAAGCTAAACCTGTTGTAGCTGTAAATTATATGGTAGCAGGAAATGCTAGTGCATCTATGAGCGGAGGAAATCTGTTTATAGGAGGATTAACGGATGATAGTTTTTTTGGGATTGGTACTGTTGGTTTCCCATTTTTTTGGTTTGGTACTGATTGGGGATCAAGTAGTAATATACAATGGTGTACTAATAATGTAATGACATTTGGTGGAGGTAGTAGTCAATATTCATCATGGTCTCCAGGTACTGGTAGGGGTGTTTTAATGGGTCAAGCTGATAGAATGACTAATTGGGGATATCAATCAGATCCTTATTCAAGTAATAATCATAGTATAAAACGCTTTATTGTTAATCAAACAGATTATGGTAACCAAGGTGTTACAATACAATATGCAATAAGATTAATACGTGGACCACAATATCAATATATTGAAATAAGGTTTGGTGCTTGGAATTCTGGTAATGGGGGGATATGGGCAATATCTGATGGTGGTTCTTTTACTTATTTTTCAAATGTTGGTCAATATGCCAGTGTTGTTTTAAGAAGTAATTTAAGTGGTACTGGGTGGGAATTTTTTTATAATCAACATATTAGTTTATAATTTTATATTAATTTTAAAGTTTTTTTTATAATAATCATATCTTGTAGTAAATTATCGTATTTTTGTTTTAAATCATTGTTTTCTTGTTTTAATATTTCAATTTCTTTATTTTGTTTTTCTATAATATCTTTATGATGTTTATATCCTTCAACTAAAAAGGGAATTATTTTATCATAATGAATTGTTAAATAATCAAATGAACTTTCATCTTCATCTATTCGCATACCTGCTTTATTTACTCTAACTGCTTGAGGTATAACTTTTTGAACATCTTGAGCTATAAGCCCAATATCTAATTCGTCTGCACTTTTACTTAATATTTTTTGTCCTTTTTCATTCCAATTAAATGAATATCCCGTAAGTGAAGTTAATACATTATCAAAATTAGATAATTTTGATAAATTTTTTTTTAATCTTCTATCTGACCAATATGCTGTTATATTACCAGGACAAAAAGCATCTCTATTTTCATCAATATAAAACCCCCATCCCACTGTACCAGTATTGTAATGAAAACCACAACGTTTAGTACCATTATTACCTGCCATTACAGTAATTTCTGCATCAGTAAATCTTAAACCTGACCATCCATTTGCTTGATTCCCATGTATTCTCCAGTTACCATATTGTGCATCGTTTGGATAGAAATGACAAGCATATGTATCACTATATAAACCACATAATCCTGTTGTTCGTAACCATTCATTTCTAGCACATATGCTTCCTTCAACATCTAATCTATAACCAGGTGTTCTACCTATTCCTACACTACCACCGCTATTTATTATCATAGAATTAGCGGGTGCAGCGTATGATAATTTAAACGCTTCAACTAATGGACCTGTTCCACCGCTATAATCACCTATAACTAAATCAAAAGTTGAATTATAACCTATATATTGAGACCTTGAACCACCAGCGCCATTATTTTTACCAATTACAATAAAACCATTACTACCTGATAATTGTGAATTACCAACACATAAAGGACCTGTTGGTGCAAGATTGCCAATTCCTACATTACCATCTGGATTAATATACATTCTTATACTTTCTGCTGTTCTATCTGAAGATGAAGGAGTATAAGTATCAAATGCAATAGCTGCTGCTCTTAATCTAATTCTATCAGGCCCTGAACTTGCATCACCGTCGTTACCTTTAAATAATAATAATTCTGTTTTTTCAGTTGATGCATAATTTCGCGATTCAATAACTGAAAGACTATGTCCAGTATCACCAGCAGCTCCACCGCCTAAAAATATTCTTGAACTTCCTGAATCAGGTCCAATATAAATTTCGTTACCTACAATATTTAAATTACCTGTACTACTAATAGTTGCAATAGTTGTATCACTTGCATTTCTAAATTCAATTGGAGTACTTCCATGACCTCTTATATATGTTCTATCTGCATTTGAAAAATATAACCGTGCTAGTCCGTCTAATGAAGAATGCCAATATGAATGTGCAAAACTAACACCTGTATTTCCTACTTTAAATATTTCTGTACTATTAGAGTATAATTTTATTTCTGCTGCGGTAGTTCCTGAACCTAAGTTTAAATATAAATGTTTATCAAGAGATGATAAAGAATTACGAATAACTCGCATTTCTGCATATTGATCTGTAGTAGACATATCTAAACCAATTGCTCCTGCAGTTCCTGTAATTACTAATTTTGCAGTCGTAGGATTAGTTGTACCAATTCCTACATTACCATTTGAACTTTTAAGATATATAAATGGACTATTTGAAGCAGCAGATAAACGTAAATCACCTATATCATTTCTTAAAGTTGCAGTATTTACACCTCCATCAACAGTTCTTGTAGATGAATTTAAAAACATTACAAAACTATTTCCAGCTGCATTTTGAGCTGATATTGCTGTATACGCATTTACGCCAGAAGAATTATTTCTAATACCTAATCTAACCTCTCCATCTGTAGTATTAGTAATTTGATTTATTTGTCCTGAACCAGTAATAGACGAACATGAAACAGTACCTACAGTAATATTAGGTGTTCCTGTAAGACCACTTGCAGATGTAGCAGTTGTAGCAGTTGTAGCATTGCCGCTAAAAGTTGCTGCAGTAATAGTACCTGAACCAGCATTAATATTGTTATTATTAGTTGTTATAGTGCCATCGCTTCCTATTCTCATTCTTTCAGTTGGTAAAGCATTACCGCTTGATGTTCCGAACATTAAAATAGTATTTCCACTTGTAGTATGTTCATTTTCAATATAAGATGCATGTGCTGCATCACTTGCAAACCATAATCTTACTTTTCCATTATTGTTTCCTTCTAAACCACCTCTAAAAACTATATTTGTTGTGGAAGCTGCTGTTCTAGGACCTCTTACATAAAATGTGCTATCTGGAAATGCAATTGAAGCATTATTATCATCAGAAGAATTTGTTGAAGACCCAATATATACATTACCATTACTATCAATTCTCATTTTTTCTGTATTTGTTGATCCTGTTGTAAATAAAATTGGTTTATCTTTCCAAGTTCCAAGCGTTAAAGCACCATAAACATAATTTGTTAATCCTATTCCATCTACACCTAAATATGCTAAACTATCATTCGCAGAATTTGAAAAACCCACATATGAAGAACTAGATGTTGTTGTATTAATAAACATTGCATGTCTTCCACTTGTACCTGAAATTGTTAATTTTTCATTTATTACAGTAGTTCCAATACCAATATTACCTGAATTATAATGTATATTACTTCCTGCTGTTGTCCATTGTGATGAACTACTTGAAAATGCAGTCCCATTTACTCTGAACGAACCAGTAATATTAATATCACCTGCGACATCTAATGCATATCCTGGAGCTGTATTTCTAATTCCAACATTACCAGTATCGCCTCTACAAGCTAAAATAGATCCTAATCCTGTTTTATCACTCCATACTTGCCAATAACAACCTGTATATGTATTCTGATTTAACATATCCATTGACCATTCAAAATTATTTGTTGATGTTTGTAAATACATATTTTTACTTGCTTGCCAATACCAATCACCACCGACACGCATATCAGCTGTACAATTAATAGTACCATTTACATCTAACATATAACCTGGAGTTTTTCCAATTCCTATGTTACCATTTGCTTCAATTCTCATTCTTTCTGTATTATTTGTTCCAATTGATAACGCATTATTTTCGGTATTATATATATATCCTACCTGTAATGTATCCTTTCCTATACAAAAACCATCAGTTGTAGCAACTCCTGATGTATTATCTGAAAAAGATATTCTTACATTTTGCGAAGCACCATTTCCGTGTAAATGTAAATTAGCATTAGGGGTAGTAATACCTATCCCTAATCTATTATTTGTATTATCCCATGTTAAATTAGCTGTTTGTGTTACATTAGTACCACCAATTAATATTTGTCCAGCTGTTAAAGTTGTTAAACCTGTACCACCATTTGAAACTGTTAAAGTACCTGAATTTATATTTGATGCATTTAATGCACTTAAACCAGAACCTGAACCAACAAAGTTTGTTGCCGATAGAGTATTAGTACCACTATTCCAAATTAAATTTGGTGTTTGAATTACATTAGCGCCGCCTATTAATATTTGTCCAGATGTTAAAGTTGTTAAACCTGTACCTCCTTGAGCTACGTTTATGTTTCCTGTAATATTTGTTGCATTTAACGCAGTTAAACCAGTCCCTGAACCAACAAAGTTTGTTGCCAATAAAGTATTAGTACCACTATTCCATGTTAAATTTGCTGATTGTACTACATTAGCACCTCCAATTAATAATTGTCCAGCTGTTAAAGTTGTTAAACCTGTACCACCATTTGAAACTGTTAAAGTACCTGCATTTATATTTGATGCATTTAATGAAGATAGACTAGCACCAGAACCACTAAATAATGTAGAAGTTGTAGTTCCATTAATATCTAATATTGTAGCTGGGTTTGTTTTACCTATTCCTACATTACCAGAATCAGTAATTCTCATTTTTTCATTCGACATTGATACATTTGTACCATCTGCAATACTATTGCAACAAAATACAATAGAACCAATATCATATGTTCCTGTTCTACAATGACCTATTGCACATTTAGCCCAAGTATTATTTTCTGTTCCAAAACCTATTAAAGTTGCAGTTAAATTACCAAAATTACTATATGCTCCAGCAGATATTTTTAAAGGAAAACAAGTTATTCCTGTTGATCCAGAAGTTCCGTAATTAATAATTAATTTATAATTACTATTTGGGGATGCATTAATACCTACATTACCAGATGATATTGTTATTGTATTATCTATTGCCGGAGGTATATAAGGAGTTCCTAAATCCCATATTTCTGAAGCAGTCCAACTAGAAGAAGTTGCTGGACGGTAAGCATCGTTCATGTTTTCCGCCCTATTTATATACATACTGCTAGATGTTGCAGTAGCACCATCTCCTATTCTATTATTCCAATATGCTGTATAATACACTATTGAAGTTGTATTCGGAGCGTCTAAAAATGTACCTGTTGAGTTAGACATAAAATAATTATATAAATTATCATTCATACCTTGATTATTTGTAATCCAACAAGGAGTTCCTACTGTTGTCGCTGCTGCTCCTGTTTCTGTACCATTAGCCGCTGTTACTTCTGTCCAATTACCAGTATCAATTTTCCTATAAAGTTTAATTCCCCACCATCGATTATCACCAGTCATAACACAACCAATATGAGCAATCATATTTATTAATATTTTAGATGCTGAATTTGTTGGTGTTATAGAAATAACAAAACCAGTTGATAAATCATCATTAATTGGTTCCCATCCAATATTATTTTTTACATCCATTTGAGTATATGTTAAATGTTTTGTTTGAACTGTCATACCTTGAGATAACCCACCAGCAAATAAAACATTATTTTTATATAAAAAACCTGTAAAATTAATATTTCCTGTAACATCTAAAACACTTGATGGATTAGTAATACCTATTCCTAATCTATTATTTGTATTATCCCATGTTAAATTAGCTGATTGTAATAAAGCACCTGTACCATTCCCAACTAATATTTGTCCAGATGTTAAAGTTGTTAAACCTGTACCGCCTTGAGCTACGTTTATGTTTCCTGTAATATTAGATGCATTTAACGCAGTTAAACCAGTCCCCGAACCAACAAAGTTTGTTGCCGATAGAGTATTACTACCACTATTCCAAATTAAATTTGGCGTTTGAATTACATTAGTACCCCCTATTAATAATTGTCCAGATGTTAAAGTTGTTAAACCTGTACCGCCTTGAGCTACGTTTATGTTTCCTGTAATATTTGTTGCATTTAACGCAGTTAGACCAGCCCCTGAACCAACAAAGTTTGTTGCAGATAGAGTATTAGTACCACTATTCCAAATTAAATTTGGCGTTTGAATTACATTAGTACCCCCTATTAATAATTGTCCAGATGTTAAAGTTGTTAAACCTGTACCGCCTTGAGCTACGTTTATGTTTCCAGTAATATTACTTGCTGTTAATGATGATAAACTTGCACCAGAACCTATAAATAATGTTGATGTTACAGTTCCATTCACATCTAATGTTGTTGTTGGATTTGTTTTTCCTATACCTAACCTATTATTTGTATTATCCCATGTTAAATTAGCTGTTTGTATTACATTAGCACCACCTATTAATAATTGTCCAGATGTTAAAGTTGTTAAACCTGTACCGCCTTGAGCTACGTTTATGTTTCCTGTAATATTTGATGCATTTAATGCACTTAAACCAGAACCTGAACCAGTAATACTACCAGATAATTTTAAATTACCTGAAATATCTACAGATACGACTTTACTTGCAGTACCTATACCTAAATTACCACCGTCAAATATTTTAAAACAAGTTGAGCCATCATCTTGAAATTCAATAATGGGCTGTGCACCTGTTTGATTAACTATTAGAGCGGGACCTGTACCATCGTTTGTAATTAATAATTGTTCTGTTGTTCCTACATTAGTATTTATTTGTGTAACAGTACCATTAACAATTAAACTACCTTCTATACGTGTATCACCTGTAACATGTAATTTTTTATTTGGTTGTGTAGTACCTATACCTACATTATTATTACTAGCATCAATATATAATATACCAGAATCTATATTTATATTATTAGATGTATCTATGACAATAGCACCTATTCCTGTTCCAGATTGTAATATTAATTTTCCTACTGATCTTAATACTAAATCTCCAGCTACTGCAGAACCACTATAATCTCCAGGACTGTTTGCTCTTCCTAATGATGTAAGAGTACCACTCCAAAATAAACTAGATGCTGAATCACTTTTCAATGAAATATTACCATTAACATCTAATTTTGTGTTCGGTGTAGTTGTACCAATACCAACATTACCAGTCGCTCTATCAAATGTCATATCTATTCTTGGTGTAGCGCTATTATTATATCCTCTAATATAAAACTTATTATCCATATCGCCAATATAAGCTATATCATAACCATAATTATCTGAAAATTCTTTGAACGATATAATAGCATTACCATCAGACCTTGTATCTAATAATCGAAGTGTAGGTTGTACTCCTTGAATATCTAATATATATTGTGGATTTGTAATTCCAATACCTAACCTATTATTTGTATTATCCCAAGTTAAATTAGCTGATTGTGTTAATGCACTAGTACCATTTCCTACTAATATTCGACCAGCTGTTAATGTTGTTAAACCTGTTCCACCTTGTGATACATTTATGTTTCCTGTAATATTAGTTGCTGTCAATGAAGTCAATCCAGCACCAGAACCAACAAAATTTGTTGCTGTTAGAGTATTAGTACCAGTATTCCATGTTAAATTACTCGGTTGTATTAAAGTACCTGCAGCATTACCTACTAATATAGATCCAGCTGTTAAAGTTGTTAAACCTGTACCACCTTGTGATACATTTATGTTTCCTGTAATATTAGTTGCTGTCAATGAAGTCAGACCAGCGCCAGAACCAACAAAGTTTGTTGCGCTTAAAGTATTAGTACCAGTATTCCAAGTTAAATTACTTGGTTGTATTAAAGTACTTGTACCATTACCGACTAATATAGAACCAGCTGTTAAAGTTGTTGCACCTGTACCACCGCGATTAATAGATAAAACACCGGATGTAATATTAGTTGCATTTAATGAAGTTAAATGATAACCAGATCCAATTATATTTCCAGAAAATTTTATATTACCGGATACATCTAAAATTTCTGATGGGTTTGATTTTCCAATACCAACATTACCCGAAGAATCAATATTTATAGAATTATAAAAAGGATTAAATTGAGAATTCAAATTAATTAAAGATATATTATTATTTAAACTCATTACTAATATAATATATATATATATTAATAATAAAGTTAAAAATAATATATAGACGTTTTTATATAAATTAATTAAACTAATTATAAAAAAATTGATTTTTTTATCTATTAATAATTTTATTATAGAATAATAT
>Ga0255106_1000490_pt1 | contig 8840 bp, 3 predicted proteins | sample Law_Cont_RepB_8h_FD_188453 | JGI IMG/M metagenome (GOLD analysis project Ga0255106, IMG submission 188453) | Freshwater microbial communities from St. Lawrence River, New York, United States - Law_Cont_RepB_8h | ecosystem: Environmental > Aquatic > Freshwater > River | place: USA: New York...
TGAAGCCAATATCGGAACTGCATACGGATTGAATACAGAGACGGCAAACTTTAATCCTACATTCAACATTGACAGAAAGGGAGGAGTGATTAACTTTGACTCATCTATGTCAGGTCAGCAATGTATTTTAGAGTATGTTTCTGATGGTATGGAGGGAGGAGATAACTCTTTGATTACGGTCAATAAGTTATTTGAGAAATATATTTACGCTTCTATTCAATATGACATTTTAAGTTCTAAATTAGGCGTGCAGGAATATATTGTTGCACGTGCTCGTAAGGAAAAAAGTGCATTGCTTAGAAACGCAAAGATTAGAATCAGTAACATTCATCCCGGCAGACTCTTAATGAATATGAGAGGATTGGACAAGCAAATAAAATAAAATGGCAAATTTTACAAGAAACTTTATAGCAGGCAGGATGAACAAGGTCGTTGACCAACGACTTCTTCCTGAGGGGGAGTATGTAGATGCTATGAATATTAGAATGGGTTCTACTGAGAACTCAGAGATGGGAGTAATTGAAAATACAAAAGGTAATTTGCCTTTGACTTCATTGTCATATATTGATGGCACCCCTCTTAGTGCAGCAGCAAGATGTATAGGAGCATTACAAGATAGTGCAACTGAAACTATATTTTGGCTTGTTCACGACCCTGATTTTTCTGAAGGGGCTACCGGCAAACTTGATTTGATTGTTTCTTTTAATGTTTCCTCAAGTATATTGACGTATCATATTGTATCTATTGATGATGGAGGTGGTGTGAATACTACATTGAATTTTAATCCGAACTACTTAGTTACGGGTATTGATATATTAAACGACTTATTCTTTTTTACTGACGATTACAATGCTCCAAGATGTATGAACATCAAAAGGAACTATCCTAATCCAATTGGTAATATAGACCAAGTTAGTGCAGAGTCATTACTTGTTATTAAAAAGCCACCGGTAGAATCACCTGCGGTACAGCCAATTGTAACCAATGGTCAAGAGAACTATTTAAACACAAGGTTTATTTGCTTTGCTTATAGGTACAGATACATTGATGGAGAGTATAGTGCTACTTCTCAGTGGTCTCAACCTGCATTTGTTCCAAATCCATTTAGCTTCAGTATTGAAAGTTTCTTGAATGAAGGGATGACAAACTTTTGTAACTCAGCAATTGTCACTTATAACTCAGGAAGTTCTCTTGTAATCGGTATAGATTTACTATTTAAGAGAGCAGATGGCAATGTAATTAAGGTTATTGAGAAACTTGACAAGACTAATTTAGGTCTTGCAAACAATACAGAATACCAATATACGTTTACTAATAGCAAGATATTTACCATTTTATCTGAGGCTGAACTATTGAGATTGTACGATAACGTACCTCGTTTTGCCAAGGCTCAGACTATTATGGGTAATAGATTGATGTATGGTAACTATGTTGAAGGATATGACTTAGTAGACCAATATGGGTCCCCTGTTAAATTTGAGTACACTACCAACTTGGTATCTACTCCTATTGGGAATACAAATATTGACGATGGTCTTCAATCGGGAAACTACTCAATAAATGGCAGTGTAAATATTGCAAACGCTACAGTTACATTTGATTTAGCAGGACAGAACTTAGTGTCAGGCTCTGCAATCAACTTAGAGATTACAATATCACATTCTCAATTTACCGGTCAGACCCCATTCCCTACTGAAGAAACAGATAATGTTAGATTAAATTTTGCGTTCTTTTTGGCAACGAGTTATACATCCGTGTATCAGTTGGCAACAAGCGTAGAGTTTCAAAACGCAGTAGGTACTGCTGCAAATATTCAGACAGTGGCAAATGCTTGTAATGGAACAACCTTTACAGATGCATTTAACTGTGCGATACCAAATAACTTGGATGCATTTATTAAAAATGGTAGTGGTATTAGTGCAGTTGGACAGCCTGTTGGTATTGTAACAAGCCCGGGAAGTACTGTAATTGGACTTCAGTTTCCTGCAATGAGATATGTGAATAGCTTAAGTACTCCAACGCAAACGTTCTATGAGTATTATGCAGTATCATTTGCAGAGGCTACATTCCAAGAAATTGCAAACCCACAAAGTTTGCATAGCAATAGAGATTATGAGATTGGTATTGTTTATATGGATGACTTTAATAGAGCATCAACTGCACTTGTAAGTCCTAATAATACAGAACATATCCCTTGTGGACTTTCTGCTTTTAAAAATTCTATTCAGGTTGTAATACCGCCTACACAGCTACCTCCATCTTGGGCAACAAGATATAAGTTTGTCATTAAGCCTGACGAAGAAAACTACGAAACAATTTATGTTAGCATTTTCTTCCAAGACCCAATAACAAATAATGCATATTTCTTGCTTGAAGGTGAGAACGCACGTAAGGTAGAAGTAGGAGATAGACTTATTGTTAAAGCCGATTCAAGTGGTGCTACAAGTTCTTGCGTTTATGCAACGATACTTGAGAAAGCATCTCAGGCATCGGGTTTCTTGGAAATACCAAGTGCATTAGACCCAACAGTTATGATACCAATTCCTGCGGGTGTATATGCTAAGATTAATCCAAACAGTTTTAATATTGTTCAGGATGAGTTAGCCATTATTGCTCCGGGCAAGATAACTGAAACTTCACCAAGAGGAGGAACTTACCCTATTCTTTACTACCCAATGAATAGATACGATACAGCTACATCAGCTTGGGTTGACTATGATGTTCCTGCAGGTAGCCGTATTGTTATGACAATTAAACAATCAAGAGGTGGTGTTGGTAACTCTTGTGAGGAAAGAAGAAACACGTTAGAGAAAACATTTATTTCTTCTAATGCATATGATAATATGTATGATTGGTGGGTAGGAGATGATATTGAACAATTTTTAAACGAGGGAACAAGATATGCGGGTGCAGGTCAATGTATTCCTGATAATGAGTTTATTCCGGGAATCACTAACACGGCAGGAGATATACTAACTGATTTATGTATTAACTATTATAAGTTTTATAGAAACACATCAACCAATCAATTACAATTGATGGTTACAGGCACATTGCCTTGTACGGGCGTAGGTTATCCTAATTCTCGTGCTTCAAATGTTGAGGTTAACATAACAGTATTCCGTTCAGATAAGACAATTATATTTGAGACTTTGCCATCAGACTCTTTGCCTGATGTGTTTTTTGAAAATGAAATGTCTTTTGCTATTTCAAATGGCAATCATATGGGGAATATCCAAGACCAAGATTTTGCATTAGGTATTCCGGCTGTAGTAGATACAAAGTTCTTTAACTGTTTTGCGTTTGGTAACGGAGCAGAGAGTTATAAAATAAGAGATTCAATTGTAGGAAACTCGTTCAACTTTGGGAACAGAGTAACGAGCGTGTCTGCTCAAGACTATAAGGCTGCAGATAGATTTGCTGACATCACATACAGTGGTGTTTATAGTGCTGAGTCAAATGTAAATAAGCTAAATGAGTTTAACTTAGGTCTCCTTAACTATAAAGTTTGTGAGCCTTCATTCGGAGGTATTTACTTAATGGATGGAAGACAGACAGACATTCTTGTTCTTCAAGAAGACAAGATTTCATATGTATTGGCTGACAAGAATCTTATTTCTGACTCTACGGGAGGAGGCGTTGTCGCATCTGTACCTCAAGTGTTAGGCACTCAGATTGCTCGTAGCGAAAAATATGGCATTAGCTTTAATCCTGAAAGTTATGTTCAATGGGGTTATGATAGATATTTTACTGACGTAAAGCGTGGAGCAGTTATTCAATTAAGAGGAGACTCTTATGCTCAAGACCAATTAAAAGTTATCTCTGAGATGAATATGAGAACTTGGTTTAGAGATGAGTTTAATGCTTCATTTAATACGCAGAAACTTGGAGGTTTTGACCCTTATATGAATGAATACGTTCTTTCAAGTAATGCGTTAGAGTTGCCTTATAATCCTGAGTGTATAGAGTGTGGTATATCTCAAACATTTACATTAACTACATTGGCAGAAGAAACCAAGACTACAGAGTATTGTGTTGACTTAGGTCCTTCTGTTGGTCTTGCTGATGTGGTTTACACAGTTGTATCAATAAGCGAAGGTGGTTCATTTGAGATTGTGGTTGAGTATGATGGCACAACTGATACCACAGGATTTGTAACTGAAAGCGGAGTAATTACATTTGATAAGAATAACGTATCTGTAGAGACTGCATCAATTACCATTAATTACACAGGAGACATTGTCTTAAGTGTGCTTGCTGATTGTTGTCAAGCTGCTCAATTAACAATCGTTCAGGTTGTATTGACTAATGACTACGACTCAGGCGATACCATACATACACAATACAGATATGTAGATGGAGCATTTACTTCTCCACTACAATCAAGCCTTGTGACTTTTGTTTCAGGTACAACGACTCCTCTTATATCAAGATACAATGTTACAACGGGTCCTGTTGGAACAGGAGCATTCCCTCCGGCAGGTAGTACGGTTAGCTTAATTTCTAATCAATTTGCTACGGATACATTCGTATTTAACCCGGCAACAGACGAGTTTAAGTACTATACATCAGATACTTTGTATGGTAACAATACTTCTGATATTAATACTTTATTAGGATTGGCTACTACAGCTACACCTAATCAGGGAGGTGGCACAAATAACTTTGCAAACTTTACAGTTCCTGCATTACAAGATTACTTGTATTTCATTTGGGATTTTAGAGAAGCTATATCAACAACGTTATGTTACTCAGACGAGAGTGCAAGTGATGCGTGTTGTGGATGTGGTGCTCCTGTGGTAGAGTCTTATAACTGTGTTAGTGGAAGTTGTGTTGACCCGGGAGACGGAAGCGGAACATACTCTACTTTGGAGGATTGTCAAGCTAACTGTTTTGCAGCATCAATATCTTTAGGTGCTCCTCAGTGTAGAGAGAACAATTGTAATGATAATGCAGCTTGTACAGTTAGATATGGTATTAACACATCAAACGCTCCGGTTGGTTCTTACATAACTGTAACTACAGGTACTCCTTCTTCTTTTGCTACTGTAACTATTTCAGATTCAGACCCTAACAATGGTCAAATAACATATTTTGAGCCAAGCGGTTCTGCAACTCCTGTTTACTTTACACTTCAATTAAGAAACTCAGGAGGAACAATAATAGCTACATCAACTACATCATTAACCCATCAGTCATTTTGGTCTATGCTACCAATATGTGGAACATCTTAAAACAAAAATAAATGGCAACAAGTGCATCATATTATTTAAACGCTCCTTCTCTTGGGTCAGCTACAGCCGTGTTTTCAAACGAAAGTTTGACGACTCTTGCTGCTGATGGATTTTATTCCAATGGAGTAATTGTGAGAGAGCAAGTGTCAGGAGTATTATTGCCACAACAAAATTGTCCTACTTGTGCTACCCCTTGTGGAGAGACTATCAATGCAAGTGGCGGTCAAGGCATTTATCTGCTTGATTTAGACACCGGAAGTACAGGAGGTGATGTTGGTGCTGTTATAGTAAGATTTGACCCATTTGGAGTCCCTGATGGCATAAGAGCGACACTTGGAGCAAATGTTTACAATAAACTAACTTCTCCTGTTGATGGGTTGCATCAAAGTAGCACATCAGGAAACTTTACTTATGTGGGGCAAACAAGTGGAGATTGTGGAATATCAGGAACTACTTACCCTGCTTTGACAGAGTTTAGTTACAATGGAACGGCTTTTGTTGCAACAGGAGATACTCAAAGTATAACTGTGAATGCAGGTGATGTATCATTAGGAGCATCTGCTCCGGGAAGTACAATGATGGTTATACCAAAGTTGACAGCGTCTCCTTCAATTATAAATTTTGAGGTTGTTGGTCCGTGTAGCGGAACAGCTTGGCAAATGTCAGTTGATTGCCCTGTATTACTTACAGGATTTAGTTCAAGCGTAATGGCAGCAACAAGCGTAGCAGTGTGCGAGTTAACTGAGACAGTAACTTACTACAATGCTTCATTGGCTAATACTCCGGGAACAGTTGGATTGTACGATTTTGTATATGCTGACGCTTATGGCTCAACGCCATTAACGGCAGGCTATTATCTTGCTGCAGGGTCAATTACCGGTAGTAATGATTGGTTTCAAGTAAATTCAAGCGGAGTTGTTATTGCATTAGGAGTATGTGCTGCACCTCCTGAAGTTTCATATAATTGCGTTGAAGGAATATGTACAGACCCCGGAGATGGAACAGGAACATACTCTACATTAGAAGCGTGTGAGTCAGCTTGTAGTACGCCCGTTGCATACACAATTGATAATTCTGCTACAGGTACTGCATTAGAGGCTTGTGGTGGCTCAACTACAACAACTACTGTTTATGCTTTACCGGGATATACTACGCCTATTGTAACAATGATTTTCTATGATAGTTCAGCTTTAACAACACCATTTATTGGTTCAGCAGGATGGAGAAAACTATCAATAGGAGGGACTAACTATGCAGCACAAGTTGATGTTAACGGAGAACTTACAGATTATATAACTTGTCCCGCACCTCCTGAAGTTTCATATAACTGTGTTAGTGGAACTTGCATAGACCCGGGTGATGGAAGTGGATTCTTTAATTCATTAGAACAATGTCAAGAGAACTGTGCTGCACCAACAATATCATTAGGCTCTGCTCAATGCAGAGAGAATAATTGTAATGACAACGCAGCTTGTACGGTTATATATGGTGTGAATACATCAAATGTTCCTGCAGGTTCATATATAACTGTGCTAACAGGAACACCTTCTTCTTCTGCGACAGTGAATATTTCAGATTCAGACCCTGACAATGGTAAAATAACATACTATGAGCCAAGTGGTTCTGCGACTCCTGTGTACTTTACACTTCAGTTGAGGAACTCAGGTGGAACGATAATAGCTACATCAGACACATCATTAACACATCAATCATTTTGGTCTATGTTGCCTCTATGTACTCCAATTTTAGTTACGTATAACTGTGTTAGTGGAACTTGCATAGACCCGGGTGATGGAACAGGTACTTACTCTACATTAGAGGCTTGTGAAGAGGGTTGCATTCCTATTACATATAATTGTGTTAGTGGAACTTGCATAGACCCGGGTGACGGAACAGGTACTTACTCTACTTTAGAGGATTGTGAGTCAGAATGCGTCCCTATTACGTATAATTGCGTTAGCGGAAACTGTGTAGACCCGGGTGACGGAACAGGCACTTACTCTACATTAGAGGCTTGTGAAGAGATTTGTGGCGTTCCTGCTTCGGCTTCGTTAGCGTGGAGTTTTACAGAAACAAATTTTGCTGCAGGCAATATGGACTTATATGTTAATGGCTCTATCGTTGAAAGCAGAAGTACTAGCTCAAGTGGTACATATACGGTTTACGAGGGTGATACCATCAACGTAGAAGTTACTTGTTATCAATGTACGGTTGGGGTTAATACGGCTGCAAACGCATATTGTATTGGCATAATAGCTGACGCTGACTGTGCGATTGACGGAGTGGCAAACATATTTACCGCAGTATATACCGTAACGAGCGGAGACTTAGGAACAACATTGACATTAAATACATTTGCAGCTTGCGATAGCGGTTGCGTATAAAATAGAATACTATGGCAAATTATACATTGTCGTTTAGCGATATGGTAGGAGGATGGGTATCCTTCTATTCTTATTATCCTGATTGGATGATAGGAATGAACAACTATTTCTATACGTTTAAAGGAGGAGACCTCTACAGGCACAATGTAAACGCAAGTCGTAACACGTTCTATGAGCCTTGGTTTACCAAGATAGGCGACCCAAGCGGAGCGTTTACGCCAACTACACTGCAAAGTGTATTTAATACATCACCACTTGAGAACAAGTTGTTTAAGACAATCAACTTAGAGGGTGATGCTAAATGGGGTGTGACCTTAGAGACCGACTTGCAATACTCCGGTTTTATTGAAGCCAATTGGTTTGAGAAGAAAGAGGCTTCATTCTTTGCGTTTGTTAGGAACAATACCGTTGGTCAACTTGCTTTAAGAAGTGTCAATGGCATAGGCAGAAGCACAAGTGTTACCGGTGGTAACGTGATTAACTTTGCTATATCCATAGAAATTGGCAGTATCATAAGTGTTGGAGACTATTTCTACTTCTCAGTGCCTCCATACACCACGCCTGTACTTGCAGGTGCCGTAACAGCAATTACCGTAGATTTACCTAATGGTATCAATAGGATTACAATAAATACAACTATTCCGGGGACCACTCCAATACCTATTCAAGATGCGTTTTTCTTGTACATTAAGAACTCAGTTGCTGAGTCACACGGGGTCTTAGGACACTATTGTACATTTAATATAGAAAACACGTCTACAGATAAGGTAGAATTGTTTGTAGTTCAGACAGAGGTTATGAAAAGTTTTCCTTAAATTTAATATCTTTGTAAGACTATGGAACTATTTATACGAGAACTGAACGAAACTGACTACGATGAAATTCTCGTAGGTTGGTGGAATCAGTGGGAATGGACGGCTCCGCAAAGAGACTTCTTACCCAACAACGGCAAAGGTGGTATCATTGTTTACGATGATGAGACTCCTGTTTGTGCCGGGTTTATGTATCTCACTAATTCCAAAGTAGCGTGGGTTGATTGGATTATATCTAACAAAGAATATACCAAGAAACCACAAAGAAAAGACGCCATTAAGTTATTGGTGTCAGCGTTGACGGATATATGCAAGAAGACAGGAAGTAAATATAGTTACGCATTAATTAAAAATGAAAGTCTTATAGGAATGTACGAAGAACTTGGATATATCAAGGGAGATTCTTATAC
>Ga0255106_1000525_pt1 | contig 8465 bp, 10 predicted proteins | sample Law_Cont_RepB_8h_FD_188453 | JGI IMG/M metagenome (GOLD analysis project Ga0255106, IMG submission 188453) | Freshwater microbial communities from St. Lawrence River, New York, United States - Law_Cont_RepB_8h | ecosystem: Environmental > Aquatic > Freshwater > River | place: USA: New York...
ATCCATTGAAGATATAATGCAAAAAGGGTTACACTATACAAGTATAACCCTTTTACTTTTTTATCTGCTCCCCTTATTGATGAAAGATGCAACTATGATGCGATGATTGAGTATGTGACTATTAGGAAACTAAAGGGTTAAACTTCGTGTCAAATTTGCAGGAAGTTTGTTTATGGAAATTTTATTCTTTCGTGAAAGCAGCATACATCACATAAATCCAACTCAATAATGCGTGAATAATTACCAAAAGAATTGACTTATTCCTATCCCAAGATATAACTGCTGCAATTACGCTTCCAAGCGAAACTCCATCTTTGAGGTACGATGTACTTGAGCTACCATCACCTGCGTGAACTGTTGTGGTAACTAATAGAAACATTAAGGTCAATAGAAATATTTGCTTTTTCATACTTTAACTTGCGACTATAAGGAAAATAAAAGGTTAAATTTCATGTCAAATCGCAGGAAGCTACTTCCCAATCCAAGCATCTTTAATACCTGATTTAATATCAGTATTATTTTGATTTCTTTTTCCCCTCAAAGGAAGAAACATATTGAATGAGATAGTAGATACTTTTCTGTCAGAATTTTTGAAGATTGAATTTATCCCCCATTCATACCTAGTGCCTATACTAAATTTAGTTCCGAAATGGTGTCTAAAATCAAAGAACAAAGAAGAATAATTTGTTGTTTCACTACTTACTTCTTTGGTACCCGTTGCAGTCTTAAACTCAGAGATCAATATATAGTTTTCCGCTACGCCAAAACTCAAATTCGACATCTTCCCAATGTCAAACATTGGACCAATATAGACAGCAAGACTGCCCGTTGTAAATTCTCCACTTTGACCTGGCATTAATGCCAAATCTCCATAATTACGACTTGAACCATCAAACTCGGTATAGATTGAGAACCTTTTAGATATTTTTCTGCTAAAATAAAATCCGCCTCCTACATCAACTTTATTAAAGTCATCATTGAAGCCAAAAATATTTGTAGACAATATAACGCCAAATTTATTTTTTGATGGTTCCAAATCTTGGGCAAATAATGTCCCTATTGATGTAGTAAATAGAAGGAGAAGTAAAATTGAATTCTTCATAATGTTAGTTATAATTTATAAAAAGAATAAAAAATTATTTTCCACTCCAAGCGTCCATTATACCTGATTTAATATCCGTATAACTTGTGAATAGATAAATGACTAAAATGATAATGAAAATTGTCTTCCAGTGTGTTTTTACTAACGCTTTTAAGTCGTTTAAGAACTGATTCATATCTGTGATTTTAAGGTTTACATTAAATTCATAGGGTTTGGTATCGGATGTGTTCAAGAGCTCAGAAGATGCTAATTCCAAAGCATCACTTATTGCTTTTACGGAATAAAGACTTGGCTTTACCTCATTGTTCTCAATTCGTTGAATCGTTCTAAGGGTTAAGCCTGTTTTTTCTGAAAGCTCTTTTTGGGAGATATTTAAACCCGTTCTAAGCTCTTTTAATCTTTCACCAAATTCCATATGCAAATATGATACGTGTAAATGAATAATTAATTGACATATAGGCGTCATTTAGACGTCTTTTGGGATGTCAAAGGCAATATTACAAATAGATTTTGTAATGTTACTTTGAATAGAGGGAATATGGCTTCACAAAAAATACAGCTATTTCCCGATGATTGAGTATGTAACTATCAGGAAATTGAAAGGTTGAACTTCCTTTTGTTTTGGAGAATATGACACATTACACTTTTTTCAAAATTCTTTGGATTTCCTTCTTTTCATTATCTGTAATCTCATGCCAACTCTTCCCTTGTAGCCCCATTTCAATTGAATAAAATATATTGAGGTGAGGGGTAACTCCGGCCTCAATCAATTTCTTTTTGATTGTTTTGTAATCTGAGGTCATGAGGTCTTCCCTTGAGTGAATCCCAATGAGGCTCATGATTTTGACCATATAAGGCCCGAAGTTTTTTATGGTGTCAAGGTCATTCATCAATTCGGTATGACTCTTTACAATTTTAATACTCTTTTTACAAATTCTATGACTCCGTCTGGGTTTTCGATAGGGCTGACATGCCCTCCCTTCACAATAATTGTCTCCAAATAGGGCGGTGCGGGCACATAATCTTCTTCTCCTTTAAGGGCCATTACTTTTACTTTCAAAGTTTTCATTAACAATATAGTATCCTCTGCATTTGCGATTACTGTTCTGTCCGTATGTTTTATTTGAGGGATGGTCAATAGGTCCATTGTTCGCTTGAGTTCACCTGTCAGAGATGGGTTTGCATTTAATGATGACTTCCCAAATAATGCTTTTGCGGCTTGTTGTGTGTAGAAATTCCTGAAAGGAAGCATCGCGTGCTGCATGCGTTGGGTTAACTTCTTTCCTTTTGATGCGGCCATAAAAGGCATGTTGCATAAACCGATGGACGAAAACAGTTCGGGGTTTTTATGAGCAGCCCTGAGTATAGTCATACTTCCCCAAGAGTGCCCAATGGCAATGACTTTGGATCGTTGTAAACCATTCAGAACTTCAATTAACATATCAGAACAATCATTGAGTGTCCAATCATCTTTAGACAGTTGCTTACTCATACCATGCATCGGCATATCCAGTGTGATGATGGTTCGGTCATTTATAGATTCAATTACTGCATCCCATAGATGGTGGTCGAAGTAAACACCGTGTAGAAGAATGATTGGCGTTTTGTCTGAATCAGCAATCTGCTGAAAGACGGCTATGTTCCCAATATTGGTCTTTACGAATGTGGTTGATTCTTTGACTGACATATCAATTGCTAACACAGGGTGCCTGTTTATTGAAATTCGTTTCTGTAAGTTGGTCGACCATAAATTTTGATAAATCCGAAAGCGTTACGGATAGTTTAAGCCCTTTGCCATCGAGGGTAGCGTTGTAGTTTCCCTTCGCTGGTTTATCTGTGATATTAGGACAACGAACAATCGTCCAATCCAGGTTGCTGTTCATGATGATGGGTTCCATGCGGTTTTTATCATCGATGATGACTTTGAGCCATTTCATGAAATAAGGAAGGATTATTTTGGTAAAAAACCAAGGCTGAAAAGCAATGCTGTGTCCGGCTCCCACATTACTCATAGCAATCAGGCGTTTAATGTTTTGCTTTTGCATTTCATCAACAATCACTTTCGTAGCATCGGATATAAATGTGGTTGGTTTGCCATCACCTTTACCACCAACTCCCAGACATTGGATTACCGCTTCTTGGTGGTTAAGAACAGAGGTAACCGTTGGAGCATCCAACACATTGCCTTCAACAATTGTCAGGTTAGGATGCTTGATTTGAACTTTGGATGCATCACGCACTAGTATGGATACTACATGACCTTGTTTGAGGGCTTCTGCTAATATGGCTTGTCCTGAAAAACCGGTAGCGCCGAAGATGGTAATTTTCATATGTTCTGATATAATTTAAGCTTTCATTATTTCTCTGCCATTATTTTGGCGGCAACAATTAATCTCAACTTCCCCGGAGGCATAATTCCCGAGAAAAAACCTAGAATTTTATTTTTAAAGCCAGGAATGACATGGAGTTTTCCTTTCATCATGCCATGGTAACCTTCCCTGGCAACATCTTGCGATGTCATAACTCCGCTTGCGTATAGTTTGGCGTTGCTCATGTCGGCACGTTCCATAAAGTTTGATGCAGTAGCTCCCGGTGATAATACAGTGACTGTAACACCCGAATTCTCAAATTCCTTATGAATTGCTTCCGTTAAACTAATAACATAGGATTTTGTAGCACCATAAACAGCGAAGTTTGGGTCTGGCTGAAGACCAGCCATAGAAGCGACGTTTAATATACGGCCCTTGCCTCTCTTGACCATTTCTTTTCCATAATAATAGCTTAGTTCCGTTAAACTTAAAATGTTCAAATGGACCATTTCTCGATATTTATCTAAGCTTCTTTCAATAAAAGCACCATAATCTCCGAAGCCCGCGTTGTTTACTAAATAATTAACAATTAAATTATTTGATTTTACAACATCATGGATATCACGTGTACCAGTATCGGAAGACAAATCAGCTGCAAGGATATATACATCAACTTTATATTGATTTTCGAATTCGTTCTTAATTTTTATAAGTTTCTGTTTGTCTCGTGAAACAATCAGCAAGTTTATATTATCTGCCGCAAAAAATTTAGCAATTTCGAGGCCGATTCCCGACGAAGCCCCTGTAATTAGTGCAATCTCTTTCATGTCCTTGGATATGTTTGAATGTTCAAAATAAAACTTTGAACAGAGCAAACTTACTGACGATTAGAAAGTCACACCTGACACAAATGCGTCAAAATCAACCTTTCGCCAACTTCTGTCGAATGCGCGTCAAGGTTTGTCGTTCTATTCCCAAAAAAGAAGACAGGTGCGATAGAGAAATGCGATTGAATAGATTCGGATTCTCTTGAATGAAATCAAGATAGCGTTGTTCTGCTGTTTCGAACAGAAAACTCTCGATGCGTTTTTGCTGTGATTTCAACACGGACTCCGCTACCAAACGACCGTAGCGTTCGATCTTAGAATATTTTTCATACCCACCCTGTATATGCTCATATGAAAGAGTCACTAGTATAGTGGGTTCAAGACATTGAAAGTAATATTTACTTGGAGTTCTGGATATGAAGGCCGAGTAATGCGTGGCGTAACGGTTTTCAGGTATAAAATTCACTGTGATTTCATTGCCGTTTTCATCCACATAAAAGGCGCGGAGTAAACCCGTAAATACGTAACCGATTTCTTGTTGTATGGTGTTGGCGTGTATGAAAAAGTGTTTAGGTTGAAGTTCAGTTACTTTCAGACCAATCTTGAAATACTCAACCTCCTCACCGGTTAATCTTGGGCAAAGGGATTTAACAGCGTTTAAGTATGTATCAATGGCTTGGTGCAAGGTCGTGAATAAAAAAAGGGTTACACTATACAAGTATAACCCTTTTATCTTTTTACCTGCTCCCCTAATTGACCAAAAATACAACCATTTGCCGATGATTGAATGTGTAATTATTTGTAAGTCAAATATATAGTGTTGTGTTGTTAGTGTTTTTAAAAATAGACATTGGTGATTTGACAATCAGTGACAATTGTTTAATCCAATAATTGAAGGATGTAACAATCCCGGAAAATAGTTTTTTATTCTTTAATTAACTTGACGTTTGAGTTATTGATTTTCAGCAAATAAAATCCATTGGGCAGAAATGAGAAGTCCTGGTTATCTATGTTTTTTCCTTGCCATATTGGCTTTCCTAAACAATCCATCAATATGTAATATTCATTTCCATTTGCGTTTTGTAAATTGATTTTTGCATTGATTGGATTAGGGTAAAAGTTGATGTGATTTTTATAACGATTTTTAACGGCATTGGTGGCACAACTCAATGTATAGTTTTGAAAAAATGACCACAAAAGTTCAGTAGCAGAAATTTGAGTGGAAACAGGGTTGTTATTAGGATTACCGCCCGGCCAGCTATGACTACCATCGGTCGTGGAGTAATGATGAATTTCTACATTGCAAGAACAATTGTGGATTTTTATATAGTCGTAGTCGTTGCCATTTCCGTTGATAATTGTATCTCTTGTCTGGCAGTTGTTTTTTGTTGACCATAAATTTAAAATGCTATCTTGAGAGGGGAAATATGTAGTTGTTAATGGAATTGCTCCACCCATGCCACCAGTGAATGGAACAATAGGGTCAATTTTAGAATGAAAGCTAATTATGGGTATTCTATTTGACGGATCGCAAGGGAAGTACATGTGGGAGCATGCGTTTGGCGCTATCGCGGCAAAACGATGGCTAAGTTCACAAGCTAATCTGTAGCAAAGCATGCCGCCATTTGAAGAACCTGTTGCGTAAACACGAGTGGTATCAATCGGATAATTAGAAAATAATTTGTCTAATAAATTATCAATGAAGCCGATATCATCTATATCTAGATTCATGGCAGGTGGGCAGCAATTGCCAGCATTCCATGAACGATTTTTATTAAAAACCATTCCCTCGGGATAAACCACAATGAAATTAGCACTATCAGCTTTCTCTGAAAGCTTGCTTTGATATGCAAATAATTTCCAACCCTGTGCACTAGTCGCCGCTTGCTGACCTCCATGTAACCCAAGTATCAATGGATAGGCAGAATTTGATTTGTAATTTTTCGGTAAGTGAATGCTGTAAGTTCTCCAAACCTTGTCCACTTTTATACTATCATATATGTCTTGCCCTTGAATGACTTCTATACTAAGTAAAAAAGTCAGTAAAATAATCACTGTGTTTTTCATTATCAATAAGACGAAAGAGAATAAAAAAAGTTTAAAATAATTAAAATAGGTAATTAGGCATCAATTGTTAATTGTAGAATCCACCAATCTTTTAAGGAGGTACCCATTATGAAAAATAGATTTTTTATTCTTTAATTAACTTGATGATTGTGTTGTTGATATTCAATAAATAAAATCCATTGGGCAGAAATGAGAATTCCTGCTTATCTATGTTTTTCCCTTGCCATATTGGTTTTCCTAAACAATCCATCAATATATAATATTCATTTCCCGTGGCGTTTTCTAAATTGATTTTAGAATCAAATGGGTTCGGGTAAATACTGAAGTGTAAATTATTAAAATTGATGTTTTTTGCAGTATTGCACGTTATTGTAAAATTTTGAAAAAACTGCCACATTAAATACGTTGCACTAAATTGTTTACTTACAGTTATCGAACCTGTAGATAATCCGCCGGGCCATGAGTGTTCACCATCGTAGCTCACATATTGTTCTATCACTGCATTGCAACTGCAATTAGAATATTTGAAATGATCATATTTATTGGTGTTGTGAAATAGGGTGTCTTTAAATATTACACATGAATAATTCTTGCTGATAATATTGAATATGCTATCCTGAGGTGGGAAGTATGTACCTGTAGTGCCTGTAGTAATACCCCCAAAGTATTTGATATTTTGATCTTGATATGAATGAAAACTGATAATAGGAATTGCTCGTGACGGATTCCAGGGATAATTCAATAAATCACCGGCAACGGGTGCGATTGCGGCAAAACGACTTGTCAATTCATTGGCAAGTCTATAGCACAAAAGTGCACCATTGGAAAATCCTGTAGCGTAAACTCTGGTAGTATCAATTGAATTACTTTTAAAGAGGTAGTTCAATAATGCATTTACATATCCGACGTCATTTACTTTTAATGTGGTTGAAGGGGCACAACAGCCATCAGCATTCCATGTTCGATTCCCTAAAACTTTTACTCCTTCTGGATATACTACGATGAAACCTGCTGAATCTGCTTTAAGTGAAAGTCTTGACTGGCTTTGAATGGATAAATAGCCGTAGGGACCTCCTCCATGAAAAGCCAAAACAATAGGATATTTATTGTTGGTAGTATAGCCTGTCGGTAAATGAATCATATGTGTTCGCCATCGACCATCAAATGAAATGCTATCGTAGTTATTGGATTGAGAGAATCCTGCATTTACAAATAACATCATCAGAAAAATTCCTGTAATCCTCAGTGAAATTGGTTTCATTATTTTTTTTTAACTTTAGACGCAAAAAAAGAGGATTTGTTACATTGAATTCTTAGGAATTTTAATACAACCACCCCAATCTCAGAGCCATTTGCTCTACTTCTCAATATTGGTAAGGGTTTACAAGGGGTAGAAAAAGAAAAACAGGTCGATGTAGGCCTGTTTTCTTTAGTTGCTCCCCAAACTGGTCTATTCTCGAACCAATTCTGGGATGAATTGAGGACGTATGCGACTTTGAACTATCTGATTAATGAAGTGATGAATAATCATGGAGTTGGATTTATACTAGTTGTTCAAGCAGTTTTCTCATGAGCTTATCAGTAGCGGGAGATCAGGCGATTTCTAACTTTTTAGAAGGTTATGAATTGGTGGTTGATCTTTGGAAATACATGAATAGGCGAGATGATTAATTTTCATGCATAAAGTCTTGTATCGATTAGGATACAAACTTCTGAAATGAATTATTGGGAAAAAAGGCGGAAGAGGGTGTGTAAATCTCTAAACGGGTGTATGTTAAATGTAGGTTAATTGTTATTTTTGAAAGTAATAAATTAGAAAATACATCTGTAATTGCAAAAAGAATTAAATGAATCAAAGTTTCGCATATCACTCCATTTTATTATGGCTAAGCGAAGTTTTTTTAGGGTATATACACGTTGTGTGCTAAACTGTTTGACAGAGCGTTCAAATAAAAAACGTAATTAAAAATATTATGATTGATATAAATAACATAGAAAAAGTAAGTGAGAAACTTAACTTATTGCAAACTGATAGTTTACCTTTCTTTGGTAAAATGACAGCCCAACATATGGTTGAACATTTGACATTTGCAATTATGTTTTCTAACGGCAAATTGCCACAAAAACTTTATTTCCCAATTGACAAAGCAGAAATTATAA
>Ga0255106_1000533_pt1 | contig 8406 bp, 4 predicted proteins | sample Law_Cont_RepB_8h_FD_188453 | JGI IMG/M metagenome (GOLD analysis project Ga0255106, IMG submission 188453) | Freshwater microbial communities from St. Lawrence River, New York, United States - Law_Cont_RepB_8h | ecosystem: Environmental > Aquatic > Freshwater > River | place: USA: New York...
TATATATTATATTTCAAATACATATTTTTTATTATATTACTTTTAAAACATTATTATATAGAAAATGTTTGCGTACTAGCATATCTATCATCAGTTATCACAACATTTGATTGAGTACTCAAAACTACCCAACTTGTATTATCATTGGAGACAGCTAAAGTCCATGATACTGGATCTCTATAATCTGCATCACCACCAGTAACATAATAATAAGAATTAAAAAATATTGGATTGACATTATCTATATAAATAGATGATGTTCCAAAACTTGTATTTCCAAACCCATAGTCACACCATTTTGTATAGATATCATAATCTAAAAGCTTATCGGCCGTTTCACTTGGTGCACTTTCGCCATCTGGATTAGTAGCACTTGCTGATGGTCCCCAACTAACTGTGACACCATTGTATAATAATACTAAATCAGCAGCTTGTATAGCACCCGTACTTATTTCATCAACATCTTTTGTTTGAGTCATTACCCATCTAAGATATCTATACTTATTAGGCACATCTGTAGAATGTGTAGCTCCCTTATTAACCAAAGTTTTATTATATGATGAATCTATAAAGTTGCCAGTAGAAACTTGATATTCATTAATCAATAGAACCGTATCCGGAATATTAGTTGGTGGTAGAGAAACTTCATATGGATTAAAATCAGTTGTATAAACCACACCATTATTTATTCTAATTCCATATAAAGAACCATTAAAATATTGAAAATTATTATAAGGCCCTCTACAACCAATTGATAAGGGATATTCATTATCACTTAGATTACCGCCACTACCAGAGACAGATTGACTAAGACCATTATAATATACTGATAGGTCAGTATTATTTGATACTATAGCAACGTGTGTCCAAACACCAGGAGTTGGTTCCGCTGTAACAACCACACCATTTCTTATAACCAAATTACCTGATTGATAAAATATATCTATACTTGAACTATTATCTTTTTGTGACATAACAGTAAAAATTTGACCAGCAGTACTACTTGTCGCAGCTTTACTCCAGAATTCTATTGTATAAGAAGTTCCTAATGCAAAATCATTACCTCTAGGAACTTCAATAGAAGTGCTACCATTTAATACTATACTAGCAGTAGCAAATACATATCTTGGACTAATACTATTATAGTTGTTTAAAATTTGAGTTGATGTTAATGGTCCATCCAATACTCTAACAATATCTATTTGACCATCTATAAATTCGGAAGTATCAAATCGTTTTCCTATGTTGATACCCAATCCACCTGAAGATACTTGTAAACTATAATCAGTTGAAGAATAAAGTGCACCATCTAAGTATAAATTTAAATCCACCTCATCATATGTTAGGATAACATTATACCAAGTATTAATTTCTGGTGTAAATCCATCTGTATAATACCAAATTGGATATATAAAGAAACCGCCAAATATTTTGAAATCGGCTTGAAAGCCTAATGAAAAGTTTAAATTACCACCAGCGTCATAAATATCGGTTACAATTTGTGGTACATTAAATTCAGTTGCTGGTAATGAATTTAATTTAAACCAAGTATCAATAGCAAATTTATTTAATGTTCCAAGATCACTACCAGTAGCATACTGACCTAAATCACTATTAAAATTTAAAGATCCATTTGAATAATTTGGTAAATTGATAAGATTGAAGTCATTAGCATTACCTGATATATCATTCCAAATTGGACTTAATGAACCAAATTCAATATTAGTTACACTTATTCCAGCATCATTTAAAAATGTTGTAAATAAGTATAAAGGAGTAACCATTGGACTAGAATATGAAGTATAAACTAAAACATCATCAATATAATACCTAACTCTTATACCATCAAAAACAATACTATAAATAGTAGATGTTGTATATATTCCAGGTATTTGATATATTTCATAAAAAGGTATGGTATTTGATAAATTACTTTGATTTTCAACTATAGTTACCAAACTATCATTTTGTAAATAAAATCCAAAGTTTATGTTAGTGTAAGTACCACCCACTGATAAATCAGATAAACCACACATCAAAGCCCCACCAACTGCTCCTTTTTTAAATTTTAATTTAATCGGACCATTATATGATTCAACAGAACCAATGTATGTAGCCCACCCACCACCACCATCTGAGGTTACTGAATCAGAACTAAAGGTTACTCCAGAACTATTAACTGAATCAAAACTAAATGTTTTTCCGTAAAAATCATAATCTAATGAATCTAAACTAAGTATAAGACTAATAGGGGGTTCTCCAGAAGATGAAAAGATACTAGATAAAGGTCCTGAAAAACTAGATAACCTACTTAACATATTAGCTAAATGTATTTATATTTCCCAATACTTGTGACCAAGATGATTCCGTTCTTATGAATGTAAATCCTATAATATCAACATTATCAGGACTACCCGAAGCAGATGCACCACCACTCCATTTAACACTCTGTGTAACACCATCAATTTGAACAATTGTTGGTACATAAGCAGTGGGTCCTTGTGATAAAATAATAGTTGTGTTAATCACTCTCAGATTTTCAGTAGAAAGATTTATAAAGTTTGCAGTAAAATCATTAGAAGCTGTTCCATGATACCATATGGATCCTGTTGAGAAATCATAAACAACTGTAGATGATGTCGCACCAGGTGTTGTATTTATTACTTCAGTAACTTCTTGTAAAACTGTTAGTCCATTTAAAGAAGATGTTCCACTGACTGTTAATTCACCAGATAAAGACCAATCACCAGTTGGGCTTGTTCCACTTGATCCTGATGTTCCAGATGTTCCACTAGACCCTTCTGTTCCAGATGTTCCACTAGATCCTGATGTTCCAGATGTTCCACTAGATCCTTCTGTTCCAGATGTTCCACTAGATCCTGATGTTCCAGATGTTCCACTAGATCCTGATGTTCCAGATGTTCCACTAGATCCAGAAGTTCCACTAGATCCAGAAGTTCCACTTGAACCATTTGTTCCTGTCAAACCAGACTCTCCGGTTAAATTTATATACCAAAAACTAAATGTACTACCCACAGATTCTGAATAGTTTACAACTATAGACATCGAACCGGTTATAGGATTATAAGAATCAACATCACCTATAATATGACCGTAGGATTCTATATAGTCTTCATCAAAATAAAGATTTGGTAATTCACTATACATTAAAACTTGTTGACCAGAAGTATAAGAAAGATTTGTTTGAGTATTAAATGTAAGAACATAATCTACTGTCGGAACTACTATTGTTGTTGATGAAGTTGCAGAATAAACAGTAGAAAATCCACTAGATCCTGAAGTTCCACTAGATCCTGAAGTTCCACTAGATCCTGAAGTTCCATCTGTTCCTGAAGTTCCACTAGATCCAGATGTTCCATCTGTTCCCGAAGTTCCATCTGTTCCCGAAGTTCCACTTGCTGAAGATGTCCCATTAACTAATAAAGAGGATGTTCCAGATGATAAGATAAATGGTTCCTCAGCAGTTCCAAGATTGATACTATTCACTACTAAAGAATCACCGTCTGTTGAAATAGTAACACCACCGATATAAATAGTATTGGAAGATACGTGTAAACTTCTCCATTGAAGACTAGATGTTCCCAAATCATATTGAGCATCATCACCCGGTAATAAATGACCAGAAACAATTGTGGTATCAGAAAAAATACTAAATGTAGGAGAATTAATCTCACTAATTTCAAATGCATTAACGGTTACCCAACCTTTACCATTCCATTTCCATTTTATTCCTTGAGCGTTTGTATATTCTTCTCCAATACTTGGGTTATTTGGCCAATTTGTATTCACTTTATATTTTTATTTTTATATCACTCCATATACTCTTAAACTATCTACTGTCCAGGTTCCACCAGTAGAACTTGTAGTTGTTATTTGAATAATTGCACCACCGGTTATTTGTTCTGAATATTTTAAACTTCTACCAACATTATATTGTTTAAGAGCTCCGGTGGCGTCAATTCTAACTATTTTACTTCTTTTAGCAACACCACCCACAATTATATTAAATGTTACCGTAGCATTAGTGTTCGCATTTGTAAATAAACCACATTCAGATTCAATTAAAATTCTCGAATAGACGTTAGATCCAAGTGTGTATGTAAATGGTGTAGCATTACTAGTATTACTCACAGGTGTTTCATTAGCACTTAATAAAACTAAAGTTCCTGAAGCTGGACTTTGACCAGAAGATCCCGATGTTCCATGTGTTCCTAAGAAACCACCATCCACACCTGAAGTTCCTCTTGTTCCACTACTTCCTGATGTTCCTGCAGTACCACTAGTTCCTCTTGACCCTGATGATCCACTTGTTCCAGAAGTTCCTCTTGTTCCAGCCGACCCGGAGGATCCGTGTGTTCCTAAAAAAGCACCATCTATACCTGAAGTTCCCATTGTTCCTGATGTTCCGGAACTACCACTAGTTCCTCTTGTTCCTGATGTTCCTTTTGAACCGGATGTTCCAGATAGACCGGATGTTCCTCTAGACCCTGATGTTCCAGTAGTTCCTGAAGTTCCACTAGTCCCCATTGTTCCACTTGTTCCATTAACTCCACTAGTTCCTGAAGTTCCTCTTGTTCCTGAACTACCACTAGATCCAGAAGTTCCTCTAGTCCCTGAAGTTCCATTAACTCCACTAGATCCTGAAGTTCCATTAACTCCACTAGAGCCAGATGTGCCAGATGTGCCATCACCACCAGCCGCTCCATCTAAGTTTACAACCCAAGTAGAGTAAGCAGAAGTGCCAAACTTAGCTAATACTTCATAAACTAACACTCCAGTTGATGAATCATAACTTAAAACTTGAGCTTGTATATAATTTGATAAATCATGTGATATCAATATAAGCTGAGCCGCACTGTATGATAAATCTTGGTCTATTGTAATAGTGTAATTTGAACTAACAGTTGTGGTATCTAAATCTATACTAGAATTATATTCAACTCTAAATGCATCACCATCATACCCAGAAGTTCCTGATGATCCAGCTAATCCAGTTGTTCCAACAGGTCCTATCTCACCAACAGCTGTAACCCATTGATAATAATCACCATCATAAATATATGTGTATAAATTTCCATACTCAGAATCATACCAAAAAGAACCAGGAATAATTTTATCAGTTCCTGTTCCGGTTGGAATCACAGATTGATAGAAAAACTTAGCCGAGACAGATGTGATATAATTTTTTATTTCATTGTTAATAAAAATTGGAGCATTCTTCTGTAGTGTATCAATAAGTTGCTTTATACGGGGTAAAGCCAATTTTGCCTCATTATTAGAAGAAAGAGGAATACTTATTATTCTTTGACTTTTAAGACTAATTACTACCATATTATTCTTTACAAAAAGATTAATTACGGTGAATGGATTTATAGTGTATGTTACAACACCAGTATTATCCATGATTTGAATATTTGTATCAGTTGCACCTAAAGGTCTTAAAAATTTATCCCAACTATAACTCATTTTTTTATCATATTTTTTAAATTATAATATCTAAATTCACATTTACACCACTCAAATTATTATGAGCTAAATCTGTAAAATTAAATGTAAGTGAATATGTTCCAACAACAGATATTGAATTTACCATACCTTGTGTTCCCATAATCAATAATTCTGAATCCATAATAGTAATATTTCCATCTCTATTATCATCTATATAATCAATCAACAAATCAGTAAGTTTATCTTTATAAAGAACACTTGAAGTTCCCCAATTAGATAAAGAAATTGTTGTTGAGTATGTTAATCCATCAGTTCCTGTGTTATACGGAACACTATAAGTTGATCCTGTATAATTTACAATGTAACTTCCTGTGATACCTGCTTGTGAATTAAAGAAAACTACTGGAGGCACATCATCTGGAAGAGTCACTAAATCAATATCAACATTAGGATTTTCTAATACATAATTTATTAAAGAGAATGCTTGATTAGCATCAAACTCACTAATAAAGTTTAAGAAAACTGTTCCATAACTTTGGTCATCTATAATTATAAATGTAGAATCAACTGATAAAGATTCTATGTAAGGAAGACCAAAATAAACAAGTGCTTTTGGAGGTGTGCCTTTATCATAAATTACTATTGATTCACCAACAACAAATGATTTTATATCAGTATACTCTAAACCAGTAAATGATGTAGCACTTTGATTTAAATCATCATTAAAGAATGAATAATTATCGTCAATAACTCCAACCATTAAATCCAACATTACTGGATATTTAGTGTTAGGATTTGTTAAATAAAGTTGAGGTATTCTATTTGTAGAATTACCAGTAAGAACTAGCATTTGAGCAAATGTAAAATTCTTAACAGGATAATCATAATAAGAATAATTTACAAAATTATCAGCTTCAATAACTGACTTAGGATCATAAATTGTTTTAATTGCTAAAAAAGTAGCATTGTCTCCCAAACCTAAATGATTTAATAAATAATTTGTTTGACCTGCTTTTAAAATAACTCTACCTTTTAGAAGTTGTTTGTAAGGCATTCTAGAATCAGAAACTAATAATCTGTCTCTTGTTGATGAACCCTCAATTGCAACGAATTCTCCATTAGTTACTTTGATATATTGACTTGAATTTCCGAATAAGGATGCTCCACATACTGCCATATTAAGATTATAATTTTAATGTATATATTAAAATTATAATCACATAATATCATTTACTTCGATATAATATCTTTCTTCTAGGTTAGATGAATTAGAAATTCTTGTCAATGTCAATTTTTTACCTTTGTTTAAAGATAAATAAGGAATATTTGATAAAGTGCTTGATGAAGTTCCATGAATCTCATATGGTAATGTTATAGATGAACTAAAATCAACTAAACTATTATTTGGAGAAACATCAAATATAACATATGATGATGTGATACCAGCAATTGAAGAAATTTTATATTGACCAGAAAAATCATAAACTGATGATGTTCCAACAAATAAATTATTCATTACATAATAATCACCTACTTTAAGTGTATTTGATAAAATATTTACATCACCTTCAAAAGCAACTTCTAATAAATTGTCTTGTAATAAATTAATCGGTTTTGCAAAGTCAATATCTAATTTAGATGATTTCCATAAATAAGCCGAATTTTGAAGACCTAAATCTTTATTATAACTTACTGGAAGATCAGTATCACCTAATAAAAGTGTTTCTGTGGTGGATCCTGAAAAATTAGTTCTTATAAAAATATCTAATTTTTTATTCTCACTCGAAAACTGACTTGGAACAATATTTAAATCCATTGATTGTCTTAGGTCTAAATCTTTATCTAAAACTAAAGTCAATTTTTGACTTTGTGGTAATTCTAATTCAACTTCATCATTATTGACAATTTGAATTAAGAATTTTTTATTTAACGGAACACTTAAAACAACAGGAATAGAACCTTGTTCATTATACATTGTAGAAGTATTTACTATTCTTACTTCACTATAAGGTGTATCTATAGTATCTAGAGCTAATTGTGGAGGAGACCCAGGTATTGTTCTTACTCTTACTGATGCCGTGTCAGTAACTTGTAGTGTTGAATATAATCTTAATAAGTTTTCTAAATTTTGAATTTTACTATTTAAAACATTAATATCAGTTTGTGTATAAAGTAGCGTTTTGATATTTTGCAATTCATCTTTAAAAAGAAAATTATCAGCAATAATATTTACAAAATTATCATTGAAACTAGCCAATCTTTGCATAGCTTCATTAAATCTTATCATATTAAATTGTGAATTAATAGCCTCTGGGTTATAAGCAGGAACTGTGTTATCATTAATTATGTTAAAATTCAATAACAAATTGAATGCGTATGAAGTTCCATCTTGTTGTTTTTTATCATTTGATACCAATTTTTTATAAGTTGGAAATCTTAAACCGGTTTCACCTTCTGTTTCATTATTGTCTGGGTGATTTAAGAAAGAAATACCATAAAGATTTGTAGAAGCTCCAAAAGTTGTGGATCCATCTGCATTTGTGGTTTCTTTTTCAACAGTATAATACCATAATATAGCATTAAATTCAAAATCATCCGGAATTTCACTATTAACCGATAGTGCATTAAATTCATCAAAAGTTGTTATATTTCTACCAGTTACTGATTTAGTTTGATTCATTTTAACATAATGTCTATAATCAAAATCAATATTTAATCCATCTAAAGTAGAACCATCATAAACAGTATTTTGAGTGTCTCCAGATACTCCAAAATAATCTCCACTTCTTCTTTGTGAATCTCCTGTTGAAGTTTCATAAGTATAATCATTAGTGTCAAATTGTCCATAATAAGAACCAGGATAATCTTGAGGGTCTGATACAATAGGAGAATTAAAACTTTCAGCTCCTAATATTTCTGATTGATATTGTCTTGGAA
>Ga0255106_1000537_pt1 | contig 8343 bp, 7 predicted proteins | sample Law_Cont_RepB_8h_FD_188453 | JGI IMG/M metagenome (GOLD analysis project Ga0255106, IMG submission 188453) | Freshwater microbial communities from St. Lawrence River, New York, United States - Law_Cont_RepB_8h | ecosystem: Environmental > Aquatic > Freshwater > River | place: USA: New York...
CCTTGGGGTCGTCGACCGTCGCGATACGCAAGCCGGTGACCTTGTGCTGGTCGAGCCAGCGCACTGCGCCCTCGATGGCGGCCTTCACCTCCGTCGAAGGCTGCTCCAGGCTCATCAACAGGCGCACGATACCGACCGACTCGCTGCCGCTGAACGACGGCAGCTCATAGCTGCGTGCCTTGGCGGGGGCGAACGTCTGCTCATCGTGCTGCGCGCACCAGACGGTCCGCTGGCCGTCGACGAGGATCTGGCACTTCAGGATGCAGTCGATACCGCGGTCGAAGGCCGACTGGCAGGCCACGCGGACCTTGGGGTCGACGAAGGTGTAAGTCTTTTCCCGGGCGACCTCGCGCACGAACTCCATCACCCGGACCATGGCGTTGTCGTTGAAGGTGATCCGGTCGTAGTAACCTTTGCGCAGGGGGAAGAACTGCGGCCAGCCGCCGTTGGGGTATTGGGCGCGCAGGATATAGGCCAGCCCGCGTCCGAAGGCCGCTTGGTAGGTCGCCTCCGGCTTCGCCAGGCAAGCCCGCGCCAAGAAGCGCAACTCGTCCAGCGTCGCGCCGTTGTCGAAGGTCGGCTGCAGCTTGGCGCGGTCGCCGCGATACGGTTGGCTGACCGTATCGGTGTTCTTCGGCCAGCCACCGGCTTCGGTCTGGTAGGTGAGGATGGCTTCGGCGACCTGCCGCGCTTCCGGGGTGGCGTACCAAGCATCGGGTTTCTTGAGGAAGTCGCGCGCCCCTTTCTCGGCGGCGACCAAGGAGCCCGTGAAGAGCAGGGCGAGCAGCAGACGAACCATAGTTGCCAATTAAGGTGGTCCGGCGGGGGCAGGGAAGCGGAATCACGCGGGTGGCCTGACGCTGGGATTGTCAAACCTCGCCGACCGCTCTTCAGTGAGGCGTGTCCGTTCCGCTCCGCTTCCTCCTGGCCTCGGCCTCCCCGCGGCGTACCGAGCTGTTGCGGGCCGCCGGCATCCCGCATACGATCGAGGTGGCGGCCGTGACGGAGCACGAGGACCCCCGGACCGACCCGCGCGAGATGGTGCTGCATAACGCCCGGCTCAAGGCCGCCGCCGTCGCGCGGTTGCACCCGGAAGCCCTGGTGCTCGGGGCCGACACCACCGTGGCCTTGGGCGACCGCGCCTTGAACAAGCCGGCGGACCTCGCGGAGTCGCGGGCGATGCTGCGGAGTCTTTCCGGCCGGGAGCACACCGTGCACACCGGCGTGTGCCTCCTTTGTCCGGCCTTGGGCATCGACGAAGCCCATGACGTCACGGCGTGGGTGCGCTTCCGCTCCTTGTCCGAAGGGGACATCACGCGCTACCAGGCCACGGTTAATACTTTAGATAAGGCCGGCGCATATGGCATCCAGGAAGGCCGCGAGATCATCATCGAGGATTATCAGGCGCCCTTCTCGACCATCATGGGGCTGCCGGTCGAGTTCCTCCGGGAACGCCTCGCCGCGCTCGGCGTCCTCGGGAGGCTGGTCGCATGAGGGTCGCGCTGCTGTTATTGGCCGCGGCGGTCGGCGCGCAGACGCCCGTCGTCAGCGGCGACGCCGAACTGACCGGCCTTATCGGCGGCAAGCCGCTCGTCATCCGCACCACCGCGCGTCTCGCGGGGGCGATCGATTCCGTCCGCTGGGATGGGGTCGAATTCATCGACTCGCACGACCATGGGCGGCAGCTGCAGTCGGCGATCAACGCGGACGTGGATGGGGTCTTCCATGCCGAGTGCTACAATCCGACCGAGGCGGGCTCGGTGGTCGATGCGCTCGGGCCGAAGACGACCAGCCGGCTGGAGTCGATCTCGGTCCGGGACGGCGTGCTTGCGACGCGCACCCGCATGGCCTTCTGGTTGGCCCCGGGGATGAAGTCCCACGGCCACCCGGCGCAGAACTGCGAACTACTCTCGAATCATCTCCTCGCCAAGCAGGTACGCATCGGCCGGCCGGGGATGGACCATGTCCTGGAATACCGGGTCACCTTCACGGTGCCGCCGGACCGCCCCCATCGGTTCCTGCAGTTCGAGGCGCTGACGGGTTACATGCCCGCGACCTTCAGCGAGGCGCTGAGTTTCGATGCGGCCATGGGCACCTTGGTCTCGCGGACCCGGCGCAACGGCGAACAGCGCGAACCGGTCGTGCTGTCGACCCCTTCGGGCTCGCACGCGATGGGGGTGTTCACGCCGGACCGCCCGCCCGCCGGCCAGCCGGCCGTCGGCTGCGTTTTCCGGGTGCGCCAAGCCGAGCCCATTCCGGCGGGGGACCATGCCTTCCGCCTCTTCGTCGTCATCGGTTCGCGCGAGGACTGCCGCCGGGCCTTGGTCGACCTGGCGCGCGAGTCCGCGGGCCGCTGACCGACCTTGCAGTCCGGGCCTTTCTCGCTAGCATGGTGGCGTGAAGGAAGATACCCGCAGCGACCTCCGGACCATGGCCTTTGCGGCCGGGTGTTCGCTCGCGCTGCACCTCCTCCTGGTTTGGTTGGCTCCGGCTCATTTTCAGCCGGTGGCGTGGACGCTCGGGACGCCGGTCGAGGTGCGCCGTTCGACCGAGGTCATCCCCGCACACCGCTTGGCGCCCTCCTTGCGCGAGATCCCCATCGAGACCAATGCCCAGGCCAACCGGGAGACTCCGGTTAATCCCACGCCCTTCGTCGCGGCCCGTTCGCAGCGCGCGGCCCAGCCCACCCCCGAAAAGGTGCCGACCAAGTCCTCCTTGCCCGCTTCCCGGGGGGAGGACGCCTCTGCCATGCGCGTCGCCCAAGGCAAGCCGCGCAGCCAGGAGGAGGCGGCCCAAGCCCCGACCGAGGGTCAGGCTGGTACTGCTTCCGCGCAGGCCGGGGTCATGCCCAAGGTGGGGCAGGCGCCTCGCCCCTCGGACACCACCACCCCGGCGCCCGACCCGGACCGGCCGCGACTTCGCTCCGCTCCCGCAGGTACGACCGGCTTCCTGCTGCGCAACAACGTCGGCGTCAACCGGGTGGGGCGGGTGGCGGTCGACGCCCGCTTCAGCAACTACGGCGACTACACCCAGCGGATGATGGAGGCGATCCAGTCGACGTGGTGGGACCTGCTGTTCCGGGCGCGGATGGAGAACTATCAGACTGGCACCGTGGTCGTGCGGTTCAAGCTCCACCGGGACGGCACGATCTCCGAACTGTCGGTGCTCGAGACTGGCGTCGGCACCATGCCGACCTTCGCCTGCAAAGACGCGATCTCCGCCTGCGCGCCCTTCGATGCCTGGCGTCCCGACATGGTCGCGCAGTTCGGCGAAGCGGATGTTGTCACCATCCGTTTCCTCTATCACTGATGGGGCATGGACCCGCTTGATTGGATTCCCTTCGGACGCGGGGTGCGCGTGCTGGAGCGTCACGCCAGCGGTCTTTTCGCCGTCGAGAAGCCCGAGGGTATCCTGGCCCATCCCAATCCGGGCGAGGTCGCGGAAAAAGGCGAGGTCCTCATCGGCGGGAATTATTCGATGGAGGAGGAAGCCTTCCACGTGCGGGACGGGATCGGCGGCATCCGCCGGGTCTACCTATTGAACCGTCTCGACTCGCCGACGAGCGGCGTCCTGCTGCTTTGTCTCGACGCCGGGGTCGCCACGTACGTCCGCGACCTTTTCGCCAAGTCCCAGGTCGCGAAGATTTACCTGGCCTTGGTGCGCGGACGGGGATTGCGCACGCCGCGCGGCACCTGGCAGGACCAGCTGGTCAAATCCCGCGGCCCCGGCAACAGCGTCCGGTCCGCCGCCGCGGAGTCCGGCGGGGTGACGGCGGTGACGCTTTATCAGTGGGAGCGGGCGGCCGCCGCCACGGTGCCCCTTTCTTTGGTCAACCTGGAGCCGCGGACGGGTCGCACCCATCAGTTGCGGGTGCAGACGGCGCAGCACGGCCATCCGATCTTGGGCGACCGTACTTACGGGGATTTCGAGTTCAATAAAGCGGTGGGTTCAGCCCGCGGTTTCAAGCGGTTGTTCCTGCATGCCTACCGGACGGAAGTGAGCTTTCCCTGGCAGGGTGAGACCGTGAAGTTCAGCGCGACCGCGCCGATGCCCGCGGAGTTCGAGGAGGCGCTCGGGGAAGACGCGGGCGGCGGAGGTAAACCCGATAAGCCTAAGGCCGGCCCAGGGGGGCGGCAGATTTCGCCCCGCCTGCGGATTCGGCTCTGAGTTCAGGGCGCGCCCCAGGCCTTCTTCAGCACTGCGACCATCTCGGGGTCGTGAGCCTCGAGCTCCGCGCGGTGGTAAGGGAAGAAGTCGTTCTGCCCAAAGAAGGCCTCGGTCGTCTCGGCGAAGTATTCCATCGGGGTGGTCATCGCGTAGGCGCGGACGCCCTCCGTCATCTTGCCCTGCCAATTCTTGCGGCTGACTTTATCGTAGGACTTGTTGGCGACCGCGCGATCGTAGCAGGCCTTGACCTCGGGGTGGTTGAAGCCGAGGACCTGGTCGTGGTAGGCGTGGGCTAGTTCGTGCAAGGTCAGGAGGGGCATGCGCAGCACCTCCTTGTCGAGGTTGGCGACGCCTGAGAATTCGACGCCCTTGACCATGGCGGGGTTGCGGCCGTTCTGCTTGAGCCAGCCCGCGCCCGGGTGGTACTCGGCGCCGGCGCCTTTGCCGTAGGGAGGGGAGAGCCACAGGGTTACCTTCTTCATCTGAGCGACAGCCTTGGCCGGCACCAGGCGCTCGACGTCCGCGAGCTGCTTGCCGATCAGCACGAGCCCTTGCTCGGTCTCGGTTTTTTTCTCCTCAGTCAGGAGTTCGAGGCGAATCATCACCGACCAGCCGCGGAGCACCCGCGATTCATAGCGCAAGGGCAGGGGGGCGGTAGCCTCCGCGCTGGCGGAGGTCTTGGCAGGGGCGGTCTCGGCGGCCGTAAGGCAGGTCACCAGGGCCAGCCAGAGGGCGGGGCGGAGGAAGCGGGGCATACCCCCTTCCTAGGGGCGCCCTGAGGTCTAGCAAGCCTCCGCCTTCGCCGCAGGGGGTCGTAGAGGCCTTGCCGGACGACATACCGGATGACCCCCGCGACATCGTCGACCCTAGCTTGCGCATGAGGTTGGTGCGGTGGTTCTCGGCCGTCTTGGGGCTGCGATTGAGCTTGGCGGCCACTTACTTGCTGGTGTGGCTCGTGGCGAGGAGGCCGGCGACCTCGCGTTCCCGCGGAGTCAGCAGGTCGATCATCGAGTCCGCTTGGGTGCTGGGTTTAGCCAAGCCGTCGCGCCCGGTCTTGCTGCAATGATCGTTAAACCAAGTGTTGCCCTTGGCGATGAAGCCGAGGGCGAGCAGTGCTGCGAGGACGGTGGTGCCGAATCGGCGGAACGCGATTTTCCTAGCGTCGTGTTGTTTCTATTACTTGCCGGGGCGGTTTGGGGTGTCGCCACCTCGTGCAACGTTCAAAGGATCGCCCGGCGGGTCATTGTATGCATCGAAAGCAGTGAGCACCGTTTTTTCCTTGCGGTTAGCGATGACGCGAAGGCGCGCCTTGGATGTGGTTTGCGGGACGATGGCGCAAACGAATTCGCCACCGATGCCCATACCGTTAAAGCAACTCTTCCACTGCGACTTTTTGTCATCCCAGGTTTCGATGATGTAGCGCGAGATGCCGGAGGCCGGATCTTCTTTAAGTTTGAATTCGTTGATGGAAACGGTGCGCCCGAAATCGAGCAGGAATGTAGGGCCCGTCGCACCGGCAGCAGCGATAATCTCGGTCATTTTGGCGGGATGTTTCGGTGAACTGCAGGCAGTGCTGAGGTTTTTGACAAAGCAGTCCTTGAAAGTGGAGCGCTTGTCTTTTTCACGATCCATCACCGCCATGATGCCCTCGCCTTTGGAGAGGTAAAATCGGCATTTGTTCCACGTAGCCTCGGTCCAGTCGGTGGTGTTGATAATCGCTGCGCGGACGCGCGGCTGAAGGGGGCGCTTGGATTTCGCGTTAATGACGCAGTTTTCCATGACGATGCCCATGTTGGGATGCCCATCCGAAGCATAGCAGCAGAGGAGGAAGCCGGGGCCGTCGGTATCGTGGAAGTTGCAATTGCGCATGATCATGTTGTCGCAATTACCCTCGAAGTCGAAAGCCTCGCCATCGCCGCTACCAAGGCCGATGTCCACAAAGCCCCACTCGCTGTCCTCGAAGATCCAGTCTTTGCAACGGAAGAACATCGCTCCGGCCACACCGTTGAAGGAGCGGAAGCCGCGACCAATATCGTGCGTAACACAGTTTTTGACGGAGCCTTTGATCACGCCACGGATACCGAGCTGCCACTGGTAGCCTTCTTCAAAGAGGCAGTTTTCAAAATTCAGGTTGGCGAAGTTGTAAACGAAGGATGCGTTCTTGTTGAAGTTGTCGGGACTGTTCGTCCAGAAGCCGGATGCGAGTCTGCGGAAGACACAGTTTTTCACCATGATGTCCTGCATGACGATTTTCTTGTCGGTTTCCCACGAGAAGAGGCAGACGCCGAGGCCGATCTTGCGCTTCGGGTAGTCCTCGTATCGCCCGTAAAGCAGTGAGTCGCGGAAGTAGCAGTCTTCAATCCAAAGGTATTTCTGGGTGGGAGCGCCCTTGGCGTATTCGGCGTAGATGCCGGTCATGCAGCGGGCGAATTCGATGCCCACAATCTTGTAGCCGCCTTGGTTGTCGAGGCGGATACCGGTGCGGTCCTGCTTGAAATCCTCGCGGTCAATGAGGGGCTTATTGCCCTGCCCATAGGAACTGATTAGGATTGGCTTTTCGGGTGTGCCACTGCCTTTCGGGGTGAGTTCTTCGTTCCAAGTGTCGCCCTTTTTGAGAAGGATGCTGTCGCCAGGCTTATATTGGATGGAGGCTTTGGTGAGCGTTTTCCAAGGGCCTTTCGCTCCCGCCTTGGCGGCGGCGAGTCCGTCGAGACTGTCATCACCGGTGGACTGGCTGACGTAATAGGTCGCCGCCTTGGCGGTGAATCCGCCGCAAAGCAGGGCGGCTGCGAAGAGGGAAATCTTACAGGTAGCGCGGAAGAAGCGGGGCATGCCCCTTTCCTAGGCACCGCTCGGGGGCTAGCAAGCCTCAGCCTTCGCCGCTGGGGTCGTAGAGGCCTTGCCGGACGACATAGCGGATGACCCCCGCGACATCGTGGACCCCCAGCTTACGCATGAGGTTAGTGCGGTGGTTCTCGGCCGTCTTGGTGCTGATGTTGAGCTTGGCGGCCACTTCCTTGCTGGTGTGGCTCTTGGCGAGCAGCACGGCGATCTCGCGTTCGCGGTCGGTGAGGCCGGAGCCCATCTGGTCGACCCGCGTCTCGGGGCTGTTGAGGGCCTCGACCAAGGCGCGGTTATAGACCTCGCTGAACCAGGACTCCCCTTCGGCGATCGCGTCCATAGCCTTACGCAATTCGGAGAGCGGGGCGGACTTATTGACGAAGCCCCGGACGCCTTCCTTGAGCAAGCCGCGGGCCAGTTGCTTCTCGGACTTACCGGAGAAGACGAGGACGCGGAGTTCGGGGAGGGTGTTGCGTAGGCGATGCAGCACCTCGATGCCGGTGATGCCCGGTAGGAGGATATCGAGGATCAGGATGTCCGGCTTGAGGCGGAGGGCGAGTTCGACCCCTTCGGCGCCATCGGCCGTCGAACCGATGACCTTGAACTTCCCTTTGCCCTCGAGCATCTCAGTGACCAGCTCACGGATGGCCGTCTGATCCTCGATGATGACCACGCTTTTCGTTTTCTGGGCTGGGGGCTTCATGTTCATACGATGTTGGAGGTTAGGTGGTGCGGGTCGAACCCTAACCCGGGAATGCCTTTGAATAGAACGCTTTATTAGTAGGGTTTTTAACCTAAGCACCTTTCCGGTCTTTGCCTCACTCGTTCGTAGGGTCAACGAGTCCTTGACGAACCAGGTAGCGGACCAGCCCGGCGACGTCGTGTACGCCCAGCTTGCGCATAAGGTTGGAGCGGTGGTTTTCCGCCGTCTTGATGCTTAGTCCGAGCCGATGGGCCACCTCCTTGCTGCTGTGACTGCCCGCGATGAGCAGGGCGATCTCGCGCTCCCGCGGGGTCAGCTGCTCGATCAGGCGGTCGGACTGGATGCGTGGGTTCGCGAGCGCGTCGCGGACGGTCTGGCCGAAGGCGTCGTCGAACCAGTTGCCGCCTTGACCGACCTTCGCCACGGCCTGGCGGAGTACCGTGAGGGTCTGCGACTTGTTGACGTATCCCTGGATGCCCTCCTGCACGAGGTTCCGGATCACGTGAGCTTCTTGCCGTGCGGAGAAGACGAGCACCTTCGTCCGGGTCGAGGTCCGCCGCAGCCGCCGCAGGAACTCGATCCCGCCCATGCCCGGCATCTGGATGTCGAGGACCACGATGTCCGGGTCCAAC
>Ga0255106_1000557_pt1 | contig 8118 bp, 6 predicted proteins | sample Law_Cont_RepB_8h_FD_188453 | JGI IMG/M metagenome (GOLD analysis project Ga0255106, IMG submission 188453) | Freshwater microbial communities from St. Lawrence River, New York, United States - Law_Cont_RepB_8h | ecosystem: Environmental > Aquatic > Freshwater > River | place: USA: New York...
TAGTCGAATAGATTCTTTAACAATCTTTGATGGTTCAAATTTGACCGTTGAAGGTTATGACTTTGCTCCTTCGTTTTCGATTTGGACAACAATTGAAGAATGTCTAAATCCCCCATTGGTATGGGAAGACGGGCGTGGTTGGTATACAACTGAACCATTTAGTGAGATTGAAGTCTTTGATTTCCCTGAAGGAATTGGGCCTGTTGAATGTGTAAACGTTGAACACGAAGAAGTTGTTTTGATTCCACAAAAAGTTGATGCTAAGAAAGTTAACTTTAAGTACGGTCTTGGCGCCGAATTCATCTCAACCCTTAAAACCATTCACATGCTTGGTCTAGACAGTAAAGAAAATGTTGATGTTCAAGGCATTAATGTTTCACCTCGCGATCTACTTGCAGCATCATTACCTGATCCTGCAACGTTAGGTTCCCGCATGAAGGGTAAAACTTGTGCAGGAGCATTGATTAAGGGACTTAATAAAGAAGGAAAGCCTTACGCCTGTTACATGTACAACGTTGTAGACAACGAATGGTCAATGTCTGAATATGGTGATCAGGCAGTTGTTTGGCAGACTGCAATCAACCCAGTTATTGCAATGGAACTCATTCATAAGGGTATTTGGAAACCAGAAGGTGTAGTTGGACCAGAATGGTTTGATGCAAAACCATTCTTGGATTTACTACCTTCATACGGGACAGAATGGAAAGTACGCGACGAAGACACAGCCGGCATAGTTGCTTAATTGCGTTTGCAAAGATTTAGAGCCCAGAACTTTCGAACTTTTCGGATAAGGAGAGATAGATGAGCAGTTGGGCTCTAGTAACAGGTGCAACAGTTGGAATAGGTGAGAGCTTTACTCGTTTATTGGCCTCACACAAATACAACATCGTTCTAGTTGCGCGTGATCTACCAAAGCTAAATGAGCGAGCACAATCTCTGGAAGCAACCTATGGAGTTAAAACAAAGGTCATACAAGCAGATCTTGCGACTGATTCAGGCTGTGCCACTGTTGAAAAATTCATTGCCGATAATGAAATTGAAGTCCTTATCAATAATGCAGGCTTTGGAATAAACAAGGCATTTACTGTTTCAGATCTTGCTGCAGAACAGCAGATGTTTGATGTACTCACGCGCACTCCAATGCGCCTGATGCATGTATCTCTGCCTTTGATGAGAGCCCGCAATAAAGGGGTCGTAATCAATGTGACATCTGTAGCAGCATGGATTGCCGGTGGCACCTATAGTGCTGCAAAGTCATACCTGACAGTTCTATCAGAGGCCATGCACACTGAACTTGCTGGAACAAATGTAAAGATCAATGCCTTAGCTCCTGGATTTACAAGAACTCAGTTTCATCAACGAGGTCGTATGTCAATGAAAGGTCTGCCAAATTTCATGTGGCTAGATCCAGATGTAGTTGTTGCCAAGTCTTGGAGCGATGCACAAAAAGGAAAAGCTGTTTCAATACCTGGATGGCAGTACAAAATCTTAATCTTTGTAATGACTACATTGCCTAGATCTGTAGTGCGGAAAGTTGGAATGAACCTAAGAAAAAAACAGCGCAAGTAAAACTAATTTTGACTAAGGCTTCCCCTATTCTTGATTAACTTGCATGTTCCTACTATGTAGGCATGCGCATAGTTCGATTACTCGGACCAGCATTGCTTGCACTTCATCTCATTGTGAGAGTAACAAATCAATCTATCTGGACTGAAGTTCTCCTTTATAACGTAGTAGGACTTTCTGCAATCATTTCAATTGCTCTTTCACCAAAGCTCGAGTTTTCTGTCGCAAAATTTGCTGTGGGCCTTGGAATACTGGCATGGCTTATTGGTTCAGTTATTGCCAGTTTTGCACATTACAACTTTGCTACAACTCTTCTTACTTCTTTTGGAGAGCTGATGTATTTGGTTTTCTATCCATTTATAGTGATTGGCTCCGTTCGAATAATTCGTAGTCATTTGATTTACAAAAAAAGTGAAATCCTAGACAGCGCAATTATTGGCTTTGGCATCACTACATTTGGAGCTGCAGTTTTACTACCTCAAGTTTTGCCAACTCTTGATCAATCCTTAGGGCAGTTGTTTTACCCTCTTGCCTATCCTCTCGCAGATCTGTTTTTAGTGGCAATTATTCTCTCGCTTTTCTCCATTCGAAGTTTTTCTTCAGGCAATTTGGTTCTAATTATTGGTATCACCACTTTCGTTCTGACAGATTTTCTCTATCTCTCTATTGATGCCTCTACGAGTTATTCGATAGGTGGGATAGTCGATGATGGATGGCTGCTTGGCATTCTTCTAATCTCAGAGAGCTTTTGGCACATGGAGGTAAATCAAGAACAAGGGCAATCGACTGCCATTGAATCAAGAAATCCAATCTTTATTACCCTTTCAGTTTTTTTGAGCGCAACTCTTCTTGCACTCTTTGCCCTACAGCCAAACTATCTTCCCCGCTACGTTGCATTACCCGCATTGATAACTCTGGCACTGGCATTTTCCCGATTAGCAACGGCCATCAATCAATCACGTCATATAGGAACAGAAAGATTATTGGCTCGAACAGATGAGTTAACTGGTCTACCAAATAGACGACGTTTGATTTCTGAGATTGAAGAGTTTGTAAACAAGGAGGGCTCTTTACTTTTGCTTGATCTTGACGGTTTCAAGCCAATTAACGATATGTACGGTCATGAAATAGGAGACAAAGTTCTAAAACAAGTTGCACGCAGATTTGATCGTGCTTTGCCACATGGTGCATTTCTTGCACGTCTTGGCGGGGATGAGTTCGGAGTCCTTATTGAAGGGTTGCATGAGAGTGCAATCGAGATAGCACTTGCACTTCGGGCAACACTTTCATATCCAATACATATTGATAGCAAAGAGATTCAATTAGGTGTCAGTATCGGTGTTGCAAAAAACACCGGAGATCCAGATCTTTTAGTTCGAGCAGATACTGCGATGTATAAAGCTAAGCGCGAGGGTCTAGGGGTTTGTCCGCTTTAATCTCTTGCAACCTAGCTAAGGACTCTAATCTTTCTAGGGCGTGATCGACAATACGTTCGTTATATCCCTTGCTGTAACCGTCTAGATAAAGCCATGGTTCATGTATTTGGTCTGAAGAAAGATGAGCTAATTCAGGAACATACTTTCGAATGTAATCACCGTTATCATCAAAGCGTTTGCCTTGTTCTATGGGATTAAAAATGCGGTAATAAGGAGAAGCGTCTGTTCCACATCCTGCAGTCCATTGCCAACCATGTGCATTAGATGCAACGTCATAATCAACAAGATGTTCGGCAAAAAAGCGCTCACCCACTTGCCATTCAAGGTGTAAATCTTTAACCAAAAACGATGCCACAACCATACGAGTGCGGTTATGCATCCAACCTTCGATCACTAACTGGCGCATTGCAGCATCGACAAATGGGTAGCCAGTCTTGCCTTCACACCAAGCTTTGAACTGTTTGCCTGGCTTGTCATAACGCATATCTGCAAATTTTGGTGCATAGTACTCAAGATCAGTCATTGGATTATTGAAGAGAACATCTGCATAGAACTCTCGCCATGCAATCTCTTTTCGGAAAGTGTCATGGGCCTTACTTTCTCCAAGATTTTGCAAGAGGGTGCGAGGATGAATTTCACCAAACTTTAAATAGGTGCTCATCTTTGATGTTCCATCAATGCCAGCTAAGTTGCGCGCCTCGTCGTAAGAATCCAATCCATTCTTTTCAAATTTTTTAAACCGTACTAACGCTGCCTTTTCTCCTGCTTCAATGACATCCGTTCCTGATTGCTCGGGAAAATCTGGGAAGGCGCGATACTTGGCAGATGGTTCTACCAATTCAAATTTCTTTGGTGTGACCGCTGGTGCGCGCCAACCATGTGCACGCCAACCTTTATAAAACGGCGTATAGACCTTGTAAGGCGTTCCATCACTTGGCTTTAAAACTCGACCCGGTGCAACAGCATATGGAGAGCCAGTTCGAACTAGCGTAATTCCTGATGCTTCAACCTTTGCATCTCTTTGTGCTCCATACCTTTCATACTCAGCTGATATATGAACTTCTTGCACCTGATGCTGCGCCATTAGTTCTTTTAAAACTTCAACTTGATCGCCCTCAATAATGTGCAGTCTGTTACCAAGTGATTCATCTAATGCGCGCAGAGATTTACCCATGTACGCCAAGAGTTTGTCTCCTGCTTCGGAAATTTGCTGCTTATCTAAAATAAAAAGTGGAATAACCGTCTCGGCAGATTCAATTGCTGCTAGAAACGCTGGGTGATCGTTAATGCGAAGGTCTCTGCGAAACCACATGATTGAACACTTCGCCTTGGGCATGGGATGATTAAATCACAGAGATCCAAAATGCGAAGAAGATGAAAATGAGGTTCGATTAGCCCATGGAAAATCAAGGTTTCACTCGGGATCAGATTCGAGCGATGCGACGTTCCTATAGCGACGTAGGCATGGAGACTTTACCTGCTGACCCATTTGAAGCATTTTCAATCTGGTTGAAACAAGCACACGAAAACACCGTAATCGTTGAAGCAAATGCAATGGTTCTTTCAACTGTGCATCCTGATAATCAAATCAGCACTAGAACTGTTTTACTCAAAGATATCTCACAAGGTGGTTTCACGTTTTTCTCAAACTATGACTCTCGTAAAGCACATGCGATGAATGTGAATGAAAATGTTTCGCTTCTTTTTCCTTGGTATGCAATGGAGCGACAAGTATCAGTAAGTGGAATTGTTGAAAAAGTTTCGGCTTCAGAATCAGATGACTACTTTGCAGCAAGACCATGGGGTTCACAAATTGGTGCATGGGCCAGTCATCAATCATCACCATTGTCATCACGGGCAGAACTAGAACAACGATATGAAGGTGCAGCAGCTAAATGGCCAGAAGGTTCAGTAGTTCCCCGCCCTGAATATTGGGGTGGTTACCGTGTTGTTCCACTCAACATTGAATTTTGGCAAGGACGATACTCCAGACTGCATGATCGCTTGCGCTATGAGCGAACCAGTACGAACTCCGATTGGGAACTAACGAGGTACTACCCGTAGTCTTAGCGCATGAGCGCTTCGGTTGCGGCCCATCCAAGATTCGACCAGAAGCATTAGCTGCACTTTCAGCAAGTGGTAACGCAATTCTTGGAACTTCACACCGACAAAAGCCCGTTAAGAATGTAGTCAAGCGAGTGCGTGAAGGACTTACCTCACTATTTAATCTTCCAGAAGGTTATGAAGTAATTCTTGGCAATGGTGGATCAACTGCTTTTTGGGATGTAGCAACATTTGGATTAATTGAATCTCGATCACAGCACCTTGTATTCGGTGAGTTTTCATCAAAGTTTGCAGCTGCCGCAAAGGAAGCTCCATTTCTTGGTGAACCAACAGTTATTAAGACTGAACCAGGTTCACACCCAGTTGCAGTAGCTGAAGCAGGAATTGATGTTTATGCACTCACACATAATGAAACAAGTACAGGCGTTGCAATGCCAATTGTTCGCCCCGCAGGCACCGATGGAGCGTTGGTTTTAGTAGATGCCTCCGATGGTGGACTATGGATTGCAATCATGTCCCCTGCTGCAATTGCGCGTGCTGTACAAATTAAAGCCAGTGGGCGTTGGGTCCCAGCGTTTTTTGACCTTGATATTGCAATTGAAAATTCACGCCTAGATCAGACATATAACACCCCTGCATTGGTAACACTCATGCTGTTGGCAGAACAGATCGAGTGGATGAATTCCAATGGTGGATTATCTTTTGCTGCAGGCCGTAGTGAAAAATCTTCAAATATCTTGTACTCCTGGGCCGAGAAAAATAGCTACACAACACCATTTGTAACTGATCCCGCCATGCGCTCAAAGGTCGTTGGAACAATTAACTTTGATGATGCCATCGATGCCACCAAGATTGCTGCTGCACTTCGTGAAAATGGAATTGTAGATACAGAGCCATATCGCAAACTGGGTAAGAACCAACTAAGAGTTGGAATGTTCCCAGCAGTAGATCCAAGTGATGTTGAAGCACTTACAAAGTGCATTGATTACGTTGTAACTGCTCTGTAATGCCGAAGAGTTTTCAACGTGATAGATTTTTTTGGATCACTGCATTTCAGACAGCGATCGTAAACTTTTACTTGGGTGGATTCGGTCCTGCGCAATCATTACTACGTGCAGATCAAGGAACCTCACTGACAATTGCTGGATTACACGGAACAGCTATGGGTTTAGCTTCAATCTGTGCGGGATGGGCAAACCCGCATATTGCTCATAAATACGGACGTGAAAAGGCGAGTTGGATTGGTCTTACGATCTTTAGTATCGGAATCACATTCTTTGTTCTCTCACCGCCAGTTTTTCTTACATTACCTGCAACGCTGTTAGCTGGCTTTGGTACTTCATTAACAATCAACACAATGCTGACAAAAATGTCCCATCACTTTGGAAAGTCGGCTGAAGTGGCAATTCCTCAGGCAAATGGAATTGCATCTTTTGGCTTTGTTATGGGAACGGCGATAATTGGAACCATTGCGATTGTCTATCCAAATCTTTGGCGATTGGGACTGCTCCTGATTCTCCCAATTGCACTCTTACTTTTTATAGTTGGAAGAGATAAAGATTTAGAAGAACACATCCCCCATGAAGATGGACCTCAAAGCGGAAAACTATCGGCAGCATTTTGGATCTCTTGGGTTGGCTTTATTGCATGCATCTCGGCAGAGTTTGCAACATCTTTCTGGGCCGCAGCTCTTTTGAAAGAACGTGTTGGCTCCAGTGCAGCGGTTTCAACAGTTGCAATCGTTGCCTTAGGTGCCGGAATGGGAGTTGGACGTTGGTATGGAGGACTGGTTCTTAAGCGTCTATCTCTAGATAGTCAACTTCTTTCAATAATTGCGATTCAGTTCTTCGGATTCTTAGGTTTCTGGCTTTCGCATGACATGGTGCTCTCATTAATTTGTTTGTTTGTAGTTGGACTGGGTGTTTCAATGCAGTTTGCACTCTCTTCGATTCGACTTATTGGCTTGAGTAAAGGACGCCCTGACTTAGCAATTGGAAGAGCATCGTTGGCCGCGGGTATTGCAATAGCTGGGGCACCTTTCCTCCTAGGTTTATTAGGGGATAGTTTTGGTATCTCTCGAGCTTACATAATGGTTTTCGTGTTGATTGTTATTGCCTTTTCCATAATCAAATTGGTTCCATCACACGTTAAGGAAAAAGTATGAATTACAAAACTAGACGAATTGTGACCGTTGCAGCGCTATTTGGTTTACTAGTTTTAATTGCGTTTAACGCTCTTTAAAACCGCAGCAACAGAAATATCTACTGGTGGTGTGACTCTGTTTTTATAGATAAACCACACTAAAATCGAAGTGAGTAACGAGACAGCACCACAGATTGTAATTGTTGGGCGTATGCCAATTAGTTCAGACATCACACCAATTAGCGGAGAACCAAACGGGGTTCCACCCATGAAGATTAGTAAGTAGAGACCCATTACCCGCCCGCGAATTGCAGGATCAGAACTTGTCTGAACTATTGAGTTTGCAGATACCAAAGTAGTTAGTGCACTCACACCACATATGGGTAACCAAATCATGTACGTAGTAAATGTTGGGAGTATAGAAAGAATAATTACTGATGTTGAAAAAACGATTCCGCCCTTAATTACAAACTTAGTGCTTCTAAATCTTTCTAATCGGGCAGATCCAACTGCTCCGGTAAATGATCCAATAGCAACAAATGTGCCCATGAGCCCGAAACTTGCAGGACCTAACCCGAACTCCTTAGTGGCCATAAGCGCATTAAAAATCTGAAAGTTAAGGCCAAAGGTTGAAATAAAGAAAACAATGAGTAGAACCGCATAGATATCTGGCCGTGACCTTACATACTTAATACCTTCCCGAATATTTCCATCTGATTTCTTTTGATCTTGGCGGAAAAATGTTTTTTCGTTAAGTTGAAATAAGGCTGCGATAACAAAAAGGTATGAGAGGCCATTTACAAGAAAAGAGGGTCCTGTTCCAAATGCTGCAATTAGAGCTCCTGATACAGCTGGCCCAATTAAACGTCCAGCATTGAAATTTGCTGAATTTAAAGAAACAGCATTGGGT
>Ga0255106_1000568_pt1 | contig 8047 bp, 9 predicted proteins | sample Law_Cont_RepB_8h_FD_188453 | JGI IMG/M metagenome (GOLD analysis project Ga0255106, IMG submission 188453) | Freshwater microbial communities from St. Lawrence River, New York, United States - Law_Cont_RepB_8h | ecosystem: Environmental > Aquatic > Freshwater > River | place: USA: New York...
ACCGGTTTCAATTAATGCTGTTGAAATAATTGTTAAAGATCCACCCTCTTCAATGTTTCTTGCTGCTCCAAAAAATCTCTTTGGTCTTTGTAGTGCATTCGCATCAACACCACCTGTTAATACTTTTCCTGAACTTGGAACAACTGCGTTATAAGCCCTTCCTAATCGAGTGATTGAGTCTAATAAAATCACCACGTCTTTTTTGTGCTCTGCTAATCTTTTTGCTTTCTCAATTACCATCTCGGCTACTTGGACGTGTCTCATTGCGGGTTCATCAAATGTTGAGCTTACAACTTCACCTTTTACAGATCTTTGCATGTCCGTAACTTCCTCTGGTCTTTCATCAATAAGCAGAACTATTAAATAAATCTCAGGATGATTTGCTGTAATTGAATGTGCAATATTTTGAAGTATTACAGTTTTTCCAGCCCTTGGTGGCGACACTATTAAAGCTCTTTGACCTTTTCCGATTGGTGTTACGAGATCAATTAGTCTTGCTGTCAAATCTGGTTTTTTATCTGCTTTATTAGATTCTACTTCTAAATTAATACGCTCATCTGGATATAGAGGCGTTAAATTATCAAAGTTAATTTTATTTCTAGATTTCTCAGGATCTTCAAAATTTATTTTACTAACTTGTAAAAGCGCAAAATACCTCTCAGAATCTTTTGGGGCCCTAATTTCTCCTTCAACCGTGTCTCCTTTTCGAAGACCAAATCTTCTGATTTGGCTTGGGCTTACATAAATATCATCGGGTCCCGGTAAATAATTTGACTCTGTAGCTCTTAAAAAACCAAAGCCATCTTGTAATGTTTCAAGAACACCGCTTCCCGTAATTTTTTCATTTTTTTCAGCAAGTTTTTTAAGAATTCCAAACAAGATTTCTTGTTTACGCATTGTGCTTGGATTTTCGATTCCTAGCTTTTCAGCTTCTAAAATTAAATCAGCTGGTGTTTTATTTTTTAAGTCTTGTAGGTTCATTTATGTTTGGGATTGTCTTGTGAAACTTTTAGGCGTGAGAGGAATATAACAATAATTAATTATATTTCAAGCAGGTTTAAAAATAACCAAAAAGACAATGATTATCAGTATTATAGTTGGTATTTCATTAATAATTCTAAAAAATTTTGAACTTCTCTTATTTCTATCTAACTCAAAATCTTTCAAACATTTAGATAAAAAACCATGATAACCAGAGAGGATAACCACAAATAAAAACTTAATAGACATCCACAAAGAAAAAATACTGCCTAATCCTGAAATCCATAAAATAGACAAACCGGTCAACCAAGTAATAATCATGGCTGGGTTCATAATTATTTTCATTAATCTTTTTTCCATTACTTTAAAAGTTTTTGACACATCAGCACTATTGTTTTCAACGTGATAAACAAATAATCTTGGTAAATACAAAAGACCAACCATCCAGGAAATAACAGCGATAACGTGAATTGCCTTAAGCGTTAAATATAAATTCATTAATTAATTAAATATTTTTTAACAATATGCTCCATCATTTTAATATGATCTTCATTATCATTTAAGCAAGGAACAACATCGTAGTTTTCTCCACCGTTTTCTATAAAGCTTTCTTTTCCTTGAATTGCTATTTCTTCTAAAGTCTCAACGCAGTCTGATGAAAATCCTGGACATATCATAAGCACATTTTTTTTACCTTTATTAGGAAGCTCTTCTAAAGTTTTATCCGTGTAGGGCGTTAACCATTCTTCCGGTCCAAATCTTGACTGAAAAGTTGTCTCAATTGGGATGTCTTTAAATTTTTCTTTGATAAGCCGCGTCGTTTTTTGACAATAACAATGATACGGATCGCCCTTTGTGAAATATTTTTTTGGTATGCCGTGGTAAGAAGCTAAGATTAAATCTGGTTTCCATTTAATTTCTGAAACTTTCTTTTTTATACTTTTTACAAGCGCATCAATAAATAAAGGTTCGCTTTCATAGTGTGGAATAGTTTGTAAACTAGGTTGCCATCTCATTTTTATTAAATTTCTATAAACCTCGTCGCACACTGTTGCTGTGGTCGCGGCTGCATATTGCGGATACAAAGGAAAAATAATAATTTTTTCGCACCCCTCTTTTTGCAAAAATTCTAATTTACTTTTTATACTTGGGTTTCCGTACCTCATTGCAAAATCAATAATAACGGTTTCATTGCCCATATTTTCTTTTAATTTTTGGGTTTGGCTTTTTGTGTAATATCTAAGTGGGGATTGGTTAGTATCGTTCATCCAAATCTTTTTATAAGCGTGAGCCGTTTTTGACGGCCTAAAGGTTAATATAAATAAATTTAAAATTATTTGCCAAAGAACAGGGTTGACCTCTATTACTCTTGTGTCTGACAAAAACTCTTTTAAATATTTTCTAATATCCCACCAACTCGTCGAATCTGGAGTTCCAAGATTAACCAACAAAACCCCGGTTTTCCCAAATTTGACTTTTGGATGATTTATTTTATCTAAGTCAAAACTCATAAATTATAGTCCCTTACAAACTCAATTAGTTTCCTAACATTCTCTGGTTTTGTTTTGGGTAATATCCCGTGACCCAAATTAAAGATGTATGGTTTGTTTTTAAAAAAATCTAAATATTTTTTTGCCTCTCTAAACATTTTCTGGTTGTTTCCTAATAAAAATTTTGGGTTCATTCCGCCTTGAAAAACCACATTATTATTTAAATCTAATTTCTTTAAATTAATATCATAATCGATACTAATTCCATGGGGGTTTACTGTTTTTATAAAAGTATTAATATTTTCGTTAATTCCCTTGGGGAAACAAATAACAGGGATGTCGGGAAAATTTTTTTTTAGTTTATTAACAATGCTTTTATTTGGGTTAATACAGAGTTCCTTCAAGCTTCCTTTGTTAATTAAACCAGCCCAACTATCAAATAATTGTATAACGTCGGCACCTGCTAATATTTGTTCTTTGCAATGAACATAGACTAAATGTTCTAGTCTTTTAATTATTTTTATTACTTCTTTCTTTTTTAAGTTTTTTAATAAATTTTTTTTCTTTTTCGGTGATCCTTTGTTAATCATATAAACCAAAAGCGTCCACGGAGAACCTGCAAAACCTATGAGTGCTTTTTCTTTTGGTAGTTCTTTTTTTATGTTTTTTAAAATTTTATAAACGTTTTTTAAGTTTTTAATAAAGTTTTTGTCTGGTGTTTTATAAAATTTATTTAAATCGTAATTCTCTAAAATAGGTCCTGTTTTTTCTTTAAATTCTACCTTTTGACCAACTGCATTTAAAATTAATAAAATATCTGAAAAAACTATAGCTGCGTCTAAATTAAACCTATTTATAGGTTGTAATGAAACTTCTGTAGCATCTTTTACATTTAGGCAAAAATTAATAAAATTTTTATTTTTCCTTCTTATTTTTTGATATTCTGGAAGATATCTCCCTGCTTGCCTCATAAACCAAATAGGAAAAATTTTTTTTTTATTTAAAAGAGAACTTTGAAGAGAACTATTCATTAATAAATATTAGTTAAAATAGTAGTGTTATATGGTTCTGTTAGTAATGTGTTTATATTTTTATTAACAGTTTATTAACAAGTTTTGTTGATTAAATTTTCTTAATAACTTTATATTTATGTTGTTTATTTTAAATTACACACGTTTCTAAGGATTTAAAAAAACGTACTTATTAATGTTATTAATTAAATAATAATAATTTATTAACTGTTAACCTTTGCCTTTTTTAAAGTTAAAAATGTATAAATGATAATTATAAAGGGTTGCCAACAGAATTATGAACACAAAATATAACGTTTTTTTAGTCTCCGATTCAACCGGCGAGACTCTCGATAGAATATTTCTTGCTCTAAAAGCTCAGTTTGAAAATTTTAATAATAATTTACACCATTTCTCTTTTGTTAGAACGGAGGCTCAAATTACAACGCTATTAGAAAAATGTGATAAATTAGGAAATTCGATAGTGCTTTATACCCTTGTAGAGCCCGCAGTTACCTCCTTTTTAGTCCAAGAAACAGAGAAGCATAAAATTCCCTGTTTTGGTGTTTTAGATTATTTAATTCCAAAATTTGAAATAGCTCTTAATAGAAAAGCCAACAGAAAACCGAGCGGTCAACACATTTTAAATAAAGAATATTATAAAAAGATTGCCGCAATGCAATTTAGTATTGAGCATGATGATGGCCAAAAATTAGAAACAATTTTAGAGGCCGATATAATTATTTTAGGCATTAGCAGAACAAGCAAAACGCCAACAACCATTTATCTTGCAAACAGAGGTTATAAATCAGCTAATATTCCAATGGTTCCAAATCAAAAAATACCGGAAGATATTTTGAAGAATAAAAAAAAGACAATTGTAGGATTGATTGCCGACCCCGAAAGATTGGTGGATATAAGAAAAAACAGACTCAACACATTGAGCGAAGAAAAACATACATCCTATGTTGATTTGGAGCGGATCCGAGAAGAGCTGGAAGAAAGCAGGAAAGTTTTTAAGTTAAACAATATCCCAACAATTGATGTAACAAGAAAATCAGTAGAAGAAACCGCAGCTTCAATTATAAAGATTCACGAAATTAAAAACAGTTAATGAGAAATATAATTTTAGCATCCGCAAGCGGGATAAGGCTAAAAATATTAAATGATTTTGGTTTTAATGTTAAAGTAGAAGTGGCCAATGTAGATGAGGACGAAATAAAAAATTCTTTATTAGCAGAAAAATTTAGTTCATTTGATATTTCAAGAGCTCTTGCGGAGACAAAAGCAAAAAAAATAAGCAGCAAAATTTATAACCAGGATGTTCTCGGGGCAGATCAAGTTTTGGATTTAGAGGGCAATATATTCAATAAGCCAGAAAATATGGAATTAGCATCTAGCTTGATGAAAAGACTAAATGGCAAAGAACATTCTTTGTTTAGCTCTATTTGTTTGAGTAAAAATGGCTCGACTATTTGGATGCACACCGAACAGGTTGTTTTAAAGATGAAACGGTTAACAGACAGTTTTATTAAAGACTATTTAGCAAAAGTGGGACTTGAAACAATTAAGAAATATGGCGTTTATCAAATAGAAGGAACGGGTAAAGATTTATTTGAAGAAATAAAAGGAGACGAATATTCTGTGATGGGAATGCCAATTAAACAATTAATTAACTATTATAAATTAAATGAAAAATAAAAAAAACTTTTTAGTTATTGGAAATCCCATTAAACATTCATTATCTCCTTTGTTGCATAATTATTGGTTTCATAAAAATAAAATTAATTGTGAATACAAAAAATTAAAAACAACTCAAGCAGAAATAAAAAAAATTTTAACTAAAGTTAGAAAAAAGGAGATAGAGGGTATTAATGTGACTATTCCTTTTAAAAATAGCATCATCAGGCATTTAGATATTTTAAAGGGGGACGCATTAAAAACCTCATCAGTGAATACCGTTTACTTAAACAAAAAAAAATTAGTTGGAGAGAATACGGATGTTTATGGTTTTTCTTGTGGTGTAATAAAGAAAGTTGCGAATAGAATTAAAACAGCAGGTATTATTGGAGCTGGAGGCGTAACCTCTTCAATTATTCTTGCTTTAATCCAAAAGGGAGTAAAAAAAATATATATAACAAACAGGACATTTTCGAAGTTAAAAATTTTCAAAAAAAAATTTAAAAAAATTATTTATCCAATTAAATGGAATGATCGTTATAAATTATTTAGAGATGTTCAAATTTTAATTAATGTTACAAGCCTCGGTATGCTGGGCCAGAAAGATTTAAAATTTGATTTTAGTATTTTTGATAAAAAAATTAATGTGGTTGATATTATTTATAACCCAGAAAATACAAGGTTTTTAAAGGACGCAAGAAAGAATGGTCACAAAACTTTCTCAGGACTGGATATGTTTATTTATCAAGCCCAGAAAGCATTTTATATTTGGAATAATAAAAATCCAAAGATAACAAAAGATATTTATAAAAAACTTAGAAAAAAAATTAATGGTTAGAGTGGGTATTTTAGGATCGGTTGGAAGCGGCAAATCTTATGTTGCAAATATTTTTAGAGAACTAGGTTTTAATATTTTTTCAGCAGATAATGAAGTTGCTAATATTTATAAGAACAATAAGATTGTTAATAAAAAGATTTCAAAATTTTTTAAGTTAAAACTTTATAAGAGCAAAATAGACAAAGAGGAACTTAGGGCTTCTCTTAAAAAAAACCCAAATAAATTTAGATTTTTGAACAAGATTCTTCACCCAACAGTTAGAAAGAAATTAGCTCTTTTTCTAACTAAATTTAAAAAAAATAAATTAGTCGTTTTAGATGTTCCGCTTTTAGTAGAAAATAAAATGTTCAATTTTGTTGATATTTTTATTCTTGTTAAAACTGGATCTAGTTCTTTTTTAAGTAGAATTAAAAAAAGAAAAAATTTAGATAAACAATTTTTAAATATATTAAAAAAACAACAGACAAGCGAAAAGATCAAAGAAAACTATGCAGATTTTATAATTTATAACAGTTCCAAAAATAAAGTTAAATTGCAGGTAAAAAAAATTATTGATAAGATTCTTTTAAATTAATGATTGAAGTTATTTTAGATACAGAGACAACGGGGCTGTCAGCAGAGAAAGATAGAATCGTAGAAATTGCTTGCGTGGAATTAAGCAATCACATCCCAACAAAAAATATTTTTCATACTTTTTTAAATCCCGAGACTAAGGTCTCAGCAGACGCTTTTAGTGTCCATGGCTACTCTGATGAATTTTTATCAAACAAACCCAAGTTTAAAGATGTTGCTAAAGATTTCCTTAATTTTATTAAAGATAAAAAACTTATTATTCACAATGCAGATTTTGATCTTGGATTCTTAAATAATGAATTAAGAAGACTAAATATAAAACCAATTCTAAAATCTGATATTTTAGACACATTGCAGATAGCTAGATCTAAGTTTCCAGGCGTTGGGAATAGCTTAGACGCCTTGTGTAAGAGATTTAAAATTAGTATTGAGGCTAGAGAAAAGCATTCTGCACTTTTGGACTGTCATTTACTCTCAAAAGTTTACATCGAATTAATTGATAAAAAGGAATTAACGCTTGATCTAATGTCTAATGATAAAACTTTTAATGAAAAGATGAAGATGAGCAATGAGAATAGAGAAGGTATTATTGTTAAAATTTTACCAGAACAAGTGGAAGAATATAAGAAATTTTTAAAAAAAAATGTTTCTAATGCTTTTGCGTTAGATTAGCAGACTGTTGTTTGTATAGTTCGTCAAAGTTAATTTCTTTCTTAAATTTAAATTCTTTAAAGCCTGATTTTTGAAATAATTCTGTAATAAGATCTGTTAGTTTTTTTGCATATAAATCAGGTATTTCTGCAAGAATAATTCTTTTAATTTCCTCTGCTTTTAATTCTGTGTCGGTAACTTTAAATACTACAGCAAGACATGCTTCGGCGTGAATTTTATTTAGCACTTCTTTTGGTGCCTCAAAAATAAGTTTTAAATTTAGTTCTAGCATCCCATTTTTTAGAGGTTTGTTAGAAATATCAACCTTTGTCTCATATTTACCAAGATTTTGAGCTGCATCTACAAAGCAGTCTGGAGATGGAATTTCAAAAGACAAATCTTTTACGTAGTTTGCTATGATCTGGTATTTAGAATTCTCTTTATTTTTTTCTTCCATTTTAAAAATATGAATTTTTGTATTATTTAAATATATTTTTTTATATTAAATATCATTTAATTCGATCTAAATTTAGATGTATTAATTTTTAACTATTTAATCTAAAATACCCTTAAATGAATGACAATTTTGGCTATATAGATATTGTATTGCTTGCCATAGTGGCGGGTATAATTATTTTAAGACTTAGGAATGTTCTTGGTAAAGGAGCAGAAGATGGTCCTGTTAGAGCAAAGAAATCAGTTGTAGTTGATGCCCAATTTGAGGATGTTAACCCGTCCAGAAGTGGAGAAAATATTAATTTAAAAGAATTTAAAGAAGAGACCTTTTTAAAAGGCGCTCAAGCAGCCTATGAAATGATTGTGAA
>Ga0255106_1000569_pt1 | contig 8044 bp, 10 predicted proteins | sample Law_Cont_RepB_8h_FD_188453 | JGI IMG/M metagenome (GOLD analysis project Ga0255106, IMG submission 188453) | Freshwater microbial communities from St. Lawrence River, New York, United States - Law_Cont_RepB_8h | ecosystem: Environmental > Aquatic > Freshwater > River | place: USA: New York...
AGGAACCGTTTTCATTGCGTGGGTCATGACATCAAGATCTTGTTGAGCGGCATGCAACACAATGAGATGCTTTTCGCCAAAAATTCGAATCAATTTAGATGCGTCGCATGTCAATGGGTCAACGATAGCGATGCCATCTGCCCAAGCGAGTTGGATCAAGGCCAGACGGGGAAAATAGGTTTTCTCGCGATGGAATTCGGTATCAAGGGCGATGCGATCATGCGATTGCAGACGATCGAGCAATTCGTCAAGGGCTCGATCATCGGCGATCCATTCACAGTCCACTTGGTCAAAACTCACTTGGGCTGACTTCCTTCAACGACATCATTTCCCTGCATGATCCACCCCATGGTGCCCCCAGCAATGTTGATGACACTCAACGACTGATTGGCCAAGAAATCACACGCGCTCGCACTGCGACCACCTACCTTGCAAATCACAAAAGTCGGTCCACCATTTGGATTGCGAAACTCTTCGACACGATTGGGTACTTCATTCAATGGAATATGGATTGCGCCAGGTACGTGACCAGAAAGATATTCATCAATTTCTCGAACGTCAATCAGAAAGATTTCCTCATTGAATTGTTCGGCGAATTCGGACACTGAGATTTCTATATACGACGATGACATACGTTCAAACTATCCTTTTGACTGTTGGAAGATCTCAATATCACCAGGTGAATTGATATTGATGAGATGTGATTGAGGCAAAGAGACACCTTGTCGTTGTAGTTCAAGCCAAGCCTTCATCACTGAACGCTGTTGCCCTTCAAATTGCTGGCGTAATCGAGGAAGACAGTTCTCGACGCGCCACGCAGCACATAGAGGCTGAGGGTCTGGAACGGTTGATTCTTGAACGTATTGGGCGAAACATACATCTACTTGCTGGCCGACGTCGTGAGTAAGAGGCTCAAGTAACGAAGAAACATCAGTCCTGTCGATCGCCAGCAAATCAACGGCCAAAATAACAGCGATCCCGTTCCCGGCATGTTGAAGCGCTGAGATGATTCCGAAGAGGGGCCCTTGGTTCAGCGTTGAATCATGAATGACTGGCCAAGAAAGGTTCGAGAGTTCGTATGATCGTGCACCGGCGATAAAGACCCCTTGCGCGCAAAAAGGTTCGAGTAACTTGCACTGACGTTCAATCGCCGTTAAACCTTCAATTTTGAGAAGGGCTTTGTCGGATCCCATGCGACTGCTCTGTCCGCCGGCTAGTACGTATCCGCGAATTTCAGTCATCGGCGAGATCTGTTGCACCGGTCTTACCGATGGAACGCAAGAAACTCTTGAGGAATCCCGGATGGATCTAACTGAAGGAGAAACAAGTGACATCTCTCCGCTTCATCCGACTCACCAATGGCTTCGGCCATTTTTTGCAAGCCAAGTAAACATCGCAGGAATCCATGATTTGATTCTTGATTCCATTTCACATAGCCAGATCCACGCCAACCGTTTTGCCTCAAGGTATCGAGACCGCGGTGATATCCAATTCGGTAATAGGCATAACGCTCAAGTTGGTCGCGTCCTAAATCTCCGATGTTGGCCCAACAGATCAGTGATCTGGGATGACGACTCACAACACCTGCGACGGCTTCGCGCCTTGATTCTTTTTCAGCGATGAGAGCTTGAGACAGATCATGGCGAATCGCTGGATCTTCAAGAGGAATCACGGTGGTCGGCGGCCCTTGCGGAGTCAAGCTGATCGGATTCTGCGAAGGTGAATTGGGACTTGACATGTCGTCAGAGTAGCCCCATTAAAGAGGGTATGCCTGATTTCAATCACGCCAACTGCATAGTCTGAACAAATGGCGAACATATCCACCGTTGCGTTATGGGCTTTTGATGAGTCCCAATTAAAAAACTTCACAACTTTTGGAGCCCTCGTACCCATTGCCGTCGGATTGATCATTTTCAAATTTGCGGTGAGTGCGGTCGTGCGCTCAATCGTGTTGATCGTGGCACTCGCTTTAGGTGGGCTGGTCTATAGCCAACGTTCAGAAATTTCCGATTGTGTCGATAACGCTCAGGCGAACATTGAGTCTTCTATTGGCAAAGTGCAGTGCAGAGTTCTTGGTTTTGACATTGATCTTGATCTTCAAGACCAAGTTCCCTGAACAACTCGATGAATGAGTGGGCGAACGAGTAATTCCACGAATTGTTCAGGTGTACCTGAATGTGCATTGTGATGTGCTCCTTCAATTTTGACTGATCGGCAATCGGGCAATTGGCCAAGTAACTCAGCAGCATCTTGTAGATGAGGTTTTGACAATGAGCCGTAACCAGCAATGAGCGGTCCCTTCACACGTTCAATCTCCCAGGGTTTGCGTCGTCGAATATCACCAAGTTCACCAACAAGAGCCTCACCTTCAGAACGCCGCTGCAGTCGCGTTGACTCAGGAAGCGACTCCCATCGACGATTGCCGATAAATCTCCGCATAAAGGTTTCAGCCGCAAGTTCAGGGTCGTCGCTCACAGCAACCGCAGCGCTTCCTCCCGAATTTTTGGGCCACCAAGGTTCCCAACTCATGGGGCTTTCATAAACAACGAGTCCAGCCACCGACTTTGGAAATTGTTGCGCAAATGCCAGTGATACGACTCCCCCAAAACTATGACCGATCAAAATCAAGGGTTCACCTTGCGTTGTCTGTTGGATCACGTCCGTAAGATCGTTGATCTGTTCTTCAACTGAAAATGGACCTCGTTGATGTGACGACTTTCCGTAGCCCCGTCGGTCGTAAGTGACGACATGGAACGATTGCGCCAAAAGTCGAGACATTCGTGCAAAGGCCGCTTGTCGATCCATGCTTCCGTGAATCAAAATCAAAGTAGGCAGATCAGTTGAAGCGCCTTCTCGGTTTCCGTGAGACCGAATGCTCTCAATTACCCCGCTCCGACCCATATAAGTCCATCTTGGCACGCTTATCCTGATAAGTGATGGAAGTACTACTGATTCGACATGCCATACCGATTCGCCGTGAACTTGAAACCGGTATCGCCGACCCCGAACTTGCAGTTGAAGGCCTCAAGCAAGCCGAACTGATGGCGAAGTACTTGTCAACAGAAAAATTGCACGCGATTTATGCGAGCCCGATGCAAAGGGCCCAGCAGACTGCGAGTCCCTTGGCAGCTGTGCAGGGACTCACAATTCAAACAGTCGATGGTGTGGCAGAGTTTGACAAGAACAGCAATCAGTATGTTCCAGTTGAAGAACTCAAAGCTACTAATGATCCGCGGTGGCAAGAAATGTTGCGGGGTGAGTGGACATCATCGGATGAAACAGAAGAAGAGTTCATAGGCCGAATCGTCAGTTCAGTTGAACAAATTATTGCTCACCATGCTTCTCAGCGAGTAGCCATTGTGTGTCACGGCGGAGTGATTAATGCCTACATCTGTCACGTTCTTGGACTCGCGAACCAACGTGGATTCTTCTATCCGAACTACACCTCGATTCATCGAATCGCAGCAGCCGGTAGCGGAGAACGCAGCATAGTGACGCTCAATGAAACCTCTCATTTGCGCGGATCGGGTTTGCCGATCGGGCTTTTCCAGAAATAGTTGTCCGATCGAGAAGAAAGGAGATGGCTTCGATGAATGCAACAAAAGTAATGGCGACTGAAGGAATTATTCGGCACCTCAACGCATCAGTGTCTCCCACTCATTCGGTTGAGTATTCTGCACAGCGCCTTCGTGAATCTGGTTGGGTCGATACTTCCTTTGATCAGATTCAAAATGAATTTCCGCGCAAAGGCATGATCGCCGACGCCGGATTACTGCTCGCATGGAATAAGACAACTGAGTTGAGTCGCCAGTTTCGCATCGTTGGTGCTCACACCGATTCGCCTTGTCTGAAAGTCAAGCCGCTCCCCGACTCCGGATCGCATGGCTGGAAGCAGATTGGCGTTGAGGTCTACGGAGGCATTCTGAATAATTCGTGGCTTGATCGAGATCTAGGAATCGCCGGTCGCGTCGTCTTGAAAGATGGAGCAGTTCGGACCGTTCGCGTTGATGATCCCGTAGCTCGTATTCCTCAACTAGCGATTCATCTCGATAGAGATGTCAATGATCGCGGACTAATTCTCGACAAACAAATTCATCTTGCACCTATCTGGGGACTTGGTCAGTACCAGCCGGGCGAGTTCGCTGAATTCATTGCGGGTCGGCTGAATATTTCAGTTGATGAAATCGCTTTGTGGGATCTCGGGCTATTCGACTTAACCCCGGCATCGTTGTTGGGTCAGGATCAATCACTGCTGGCGAGTGGCAGACTTGATAATCAGGTGTCATGTTGGGCAGCTACCGAAGGACTGATCGCGTCTGGTCATTCGATCAGCTCAAGTGGTACGACTTCGGTCATCGCTCTTTTTGATCATGAAGAGGTTGGATCAGAAAGTACACACGGTGCTGGTGGCCCACGATTAGCTTGGCTTTTAGAAGCGCTTCACTCAGGCTCTCGTCGTGATTTTCATGAAACTTTGTCGCGTTCTCATTGCATATCAGCAGATAACGCGCATGCAGTTCATCCCAACTATCCCGACCGACACGAACCAACACATCGTCCCGTACCAAATATGGGTCCCGTGATCAAGGTCAACGCGAATCAGCGTTATGCCACGAGCCCAGAATCGGCGGCAGTTTTCATGCGGGCTTGCGCCAGTATCTCGGTGCCACATCAAGTGTTCGTGAGCAAAAACAGTATGCCGTGTGGTTCGACGATCGGTCCGATCACGTCAACTCAACTTGGTATTCCGACCGTAGACGTTGGAGTCGCGCAGCTTTCAATGCACTCCGCTCGCGAGTTATGTGGAGCTCACGATCCGGCGATGCTGGCACAAGTGATTGCTCGCTATTTTTCTGAATAACCACACTTAAACTGAGCTTCATCGAACAGTTGCTGTAATTGTTCGTGAAGTTGTGCAGTTACTTCTTTGACTGCCGAACGGGGCATGCGTCCGTCAATTGCTGGTGGTACGGGAATTGGTTGCCCAATGATGACGACGAGTTTTCGCGGATAAACAAACTTCGCGCCTTTACCCATCACTCGTTCGCTGCCTCCGATTCCTACAGGAATGATTGAGACTCCCGCTTTGCAGGCGACATAAGCGGCTCCGTCCATTAACGGCTGAACGGTAGGCCCTGATTTGCGTTCTCCTTCGGGGAAAAGCACTAATGGCTCTCCTGATTTCAAAACTTGGATGGCTCGAATAATTGCTTCACGGTCGGCGCTTCCCCGAGTCACTGGAAATGCTCCGAGCGCTGAGATCATCCACTTCACTGGTTGGTGTTTCCACATCGAGTCCTTGCCCATAAATCGCATACGGCGTCGCGTGCACCCGGACGCAATTGGTGTGTCGATGTAGCTTCGATGCACGGGCGCCAAGATAAAGGCACCTGATCTTGGAATGTTCTCTTGGCCGCTGACGGTCATGCGGCAGTAAGTCCGACAGATTGACACGACGAGAAAACGAATGAATTGGTAGAACGACCGACTTCCAATGTCGTTACCAGCCAGTTTCGATTCAACTGCGCTCATGACAACCGTTCTTCAACAAGAGCAACAATAGAACTGACGATCTCCTCAATTGATCGATTGCTGGTATCAACTACCACAGAGTCAGCGGACTCTTGTAGTGGGCTGTCTGCTCGGGTCGAATCTTTCAAGTCTCGTTCGGCGATTGAACGTTCGATTTCATCAATGTCGCCACCGACCTCGGCGACGCGACGTTCGGCCCGCACACGAGGTGAAGCGGTCAGATACACCTTCAGGACTGCATCTGGAAAAACAACACTTCCGATATCGCGTCCCTCGATGACTCCACCACAATTCGCATCACTCCACGCACGCTGACGATCGCGCATATTTGAGCGAACGCGTGAATTGGCTGCAATGGTGCTTACGGCACTCGTCACTGCTGTTGATCGAATATCCGTCGTCACATCTATGCCATTAGCGATGACTTGCTCATTCCCCATGTCGAGATCCATGTTTGTGGCAATGAAACCAACTGCAACTGCGTCGTTTAGATTAATGCCATCTCTGAGCACCAGACTAGTGACAGCTCGAAACATGGCGCCAGTGTCGAGGTACTTCAATTGAAGAGCATCAGCCAGTGCTCGCGCAACTGTTGATTTTCCAGCACCGGCCGGGCCATCAATTGCGACGACAACATTCTTGCTCTTCATACAACTACCAACTAGTTCCGACCGGACGACCTTCGTCGTACCCAGCGGATCCTTGAATACCGACGACTGCTCGTTCTCGGAACTCGCTAACTGTGGCCGCGCCTGCATAGGTAAATGAACTGCGAACTCCAGCGACAATCTGATCGATGATGTCTTCGACTCCTGGACGCTCGGGATCGAGATACATACGTGACGTTGAAATGCCTTCTTCAAATAACTCTTTACGAGCACGATCAAAGAGACCTTCTCGCCGTGTTCGATTTCTCACTGCACGGTTAGAAGCCATACCAAAGTTTTCTTTATACAAACGGCCTTCGGGGTCGCGCATGGTGTCAGCAGCCGACTCGTAAGTCCCTGCGAGCCACGATCCGAACATCACGTTGCCGGCGCCAGCAGCCAAGGCCAACGCTACATCGCGAGGGTGACGAACTCCCCCGTCGGCCCACACTGAACCGCCTAGTCGACGAGCCTCGTCTGAACATTCGAGAACTGCCGAGAATTGTGGACGGCCTACGCCAGTCATCATCCGAGTAGTGCACATTGCACCCGGGCCAACACCGACCTTCACGATGTTTGCGCCGGCGTTGATGAGATCGCGGGTACCACCGGCAGTCACAACATTGCCAGCGACAATGATTGCTTGGGGAGCTGCTTTGCGGGCTTGCTCAACTGCGGTAATCATGCGGGTCTGATGACCGTGGGCGGTGTCAACCACCAAAACATCAACGCCCATCGCATGCAGTTGCTTGGCTTTAACGGCGGGTTCACCATTGACACCAATTGCGACTGCGGTCAGAAACTCTTTATTCTTGTTTAATGCTGGCGCGTACAAAGTTGAACGTAGGGCTCCACGACGAGTCACGCAACCAATTAATCGACCTTCTTTGTTTGTGACTGGAGCTGCTGTCAAACGTTGGTTGGACAGAGCATGAAAAATCTCTTCCAAATCTGTTCCCTCTTGAATGCACAACAATTCAGTAGACATCACGTTGTGCAATTGAGTGAAACGGTCGTAGCCGCCAGAGTCGGCCTCGGTAAAGATGCCAAGGGGGCGTTGTTCATTGTCAGTCACAATCACCACACCGTGAGCACGCTTGTGAATCAGGCTGAGGGCTTCGCCGACAGTGTCGGTAGGAGTAAGGGTGATTGGTGTTTCATAAATGGGATGTCTTGATTTGACGTACTTAACTACCGACTCAATGACATCGAGTGGAATGTCTTGAGGCAAAACAACCATGCCACCACGACGCGACACTGTCTCGGCCATTCGGCGACCAGCTACTGCTGTCATATTGGCGACAACGAGTGGGATGGTGGTGCCGATGTTGTCGGGGGTTGACAAATCAACGTCGAGTCGCGAACCGACGTTGGACATGCTTGGCACCAAGAAGACATCGTTGTACGTCAAGTCGTACGGAGGTGGGGTTTCATTGAGAAATTTCATGGGCAGAAGCCAACTCTCTTCGTTCATGCCTAAGGGCGGAATAAGGCTAGGCGGTATCTTGACCTACATGGGGCATATTGCAGCAAACGCAGGATCGGCACGTCAACCAGTTGTTCTGGTCCACGGTTGGGGTGGCTCGTTTGCATCCACCTGGAGATCAAGCGGATTTGCTGACCTGCTCGAAGACGCTGGACGTACCGTTATCGGTGTCGACCTCCTCGGGCACGGATTGGCTCCTAAGCCTCATGAACCCGAGGCGTACGGCGATCTCACTCAGCGAGTCCTTGAGCAGATGCCCGATGAACCTTGTGACCTCGTCGGTTTTTCCCTTGGAGCAATCACCCTTTTGCAACTTGCCATCAACCATCCAGACCGAGTTCGCAGCTTGGTGCTGGCAGGAATTGGACGCAACGTCATT
>Ga0255106_1000600_pt1 | contig 7813 bp, 10 predicted proteins | sample Law_Cont_RepB_8h_FD_188453 | JGI IMG/M metagenome (GOLD analysis project Ga0255106, IMG submission 188453) | Freshwater microbial communities from St. Lawrence River, New York, United States - Law_Cont_RepB_8h | ecosystem: Environmental > Aquatic > Freshwater > River | place: USA: New York...
CGAGCGCGCGCTCGCGCATCTTCCCAACACGCGTTTCCGAATCGATCATCAGGCAAAGCGTTTTGGCATCCTGACGACAGAAGAAGTCAAGTATGCGGCGTGCACGCTACTCAACACCTTGCTTCGCGACCAGAGAGTGTCTTTCATGGACCCATTACTCAGCGAAGACCCCGTGGGCAATCGCAAGCGCGTCGAAGAGCAGCTGCGCATTTACTCTATGCAGTTCAAGCAGGCTGCGAACGTGTTCGGAAAACAGCGTCAGGCGCTGAGCGGCAAGGTCGGGGGCATGAAGGACGATGTCGCCATCGCGCTGCAACTCGGGATCTACTACAGTAGCCGCGAGGGTCTTTACGCATAGCACCCTATGTTGCCACCTCCTGTCCGGACGTCTCTTCTTCTGTACTGTCTTCATGGCATTGTTGCTGTTGAGCTCTTGGCGCTAGAACCGGCCGCTGTAGTATCTGCAGCGCCAGTGGCGCGTCGTGGACAACGATCTCCTGGTTGCTGCATGCGCCCTGGCTGCCCTCGCCGAACCTCATCTTCACAAGCTCGTTAACCGGCACGGTACGCAACCGCAGCGCCTGTAGAAGCTTGGCGGCGGTGGCCTCTTGGATGTCGCCTATGTTCTTCAGCGCCACGATCAGACGCGCAGTGTTGAAACGCGCTGCGTCGTTGCGCCGGGTTTCACCTTCGCGCGCGTGCAGAGCGCGTAGCTCTGTCTCATTGGCCTTTATGCTCTTGGCCATGTAGGATATCTGTAACTCCAGGTTTTGATTCTTTGTCTCGCTGGACTTTAGGAGCCTCGTGAGGCGGCAGATAGAATCGGTTGACAGGTCGTAGCCAGTGAGTATTTTTGCCGACGCATTGTCGTCACGCAGCGAGCGCTTACACTTAAAAAGCTCGTAAAAATCCGACTGTGAGTGGTGCTTGAGGTTGCCATAGGAGGAGAAAGGTGTCTGATCGATGCGGTCGATACTCGAGATCATGGGCGCGTTGAGCATGGTTTCGAACCGCACGACTCCCGCTGACATATTGAAGAGCTCCAGTAGAAAAAGCAAGGCATCTTCGTTAGTCGACGGAAAGGCTTTTATGCGGCTCTTGTCGCACTCGGCGTTGATGATCCCTGCAGTTATCCTTTTAATAATACAAATACCCTCAAACTGCGGTCCGTTGGTGAAGCTCGCGTAAAGCATACGCGGCTGGAATATAGTTTGCACGACATACATGATCTTATCCCGAATGAACTCACAAGGCGCAAAACCCCAGAACCCGAAGTACTCCTCGCGCTCATCGGCACTTCCGCGCGCACGACGGACTTGAAGCTCGTTGGAAAGCAACGCCGCGAGCGTCGCGCTTTGTGTGTCGTCCATGCGCATCGCTTTGCTAAGGTCCTTGTGCACAGACGCGCGGTAGCGACTCATGGCGCGCGGGGCGCCCGCCGCGCCCGGCGCGCCCGCCGCATCAGCTGCTTCAGATGCGTCCGTCGCGCCGGTCATGTCCGTACTCACAGCGCTCTTTCCGCCGACTGGTGTTGCGCGGGTCTTTTTTGTCTTCATAGTGCGCGGGGTCGGTCGCACTAGATTTTCGGAGAGTTTAAACTTTTTACGCACGCTCTCGCGCGCCTCGCTCTTTTGGCGGGCGCGGACTTTTGCTGATCTCTGTGTATACCGGTGTTCGTGGAATAAACATGCAATTCCGGCCAATTTATAAATACTCTTTATAAATATCAATCAAAATCCTCTACGATCAGGATGCTTGCAGCAAACAACAAAACTTATAAATATTATATGTCAACATAGGCGGGCTGCAGTGCCACACTCCGTACGGACGGAGACTGCAGAGGCATCCTGTTTTTGCAACTCTCAAAGCCTGGCTGCCATCGGCGCACGCAGGATGTCCGCGACGCTCCTACTCGCCAAAAGCATGCTGTTGCCGTTCTGCGCGTGATAAAAAGCACCGAGCTCGCGCTTCACGCAACACTGTCCTTCAGTGCGCGGACACATTTTTTTCTTCACCGCTATCGCGTCGATCGCCTCGAGCTCGCGCGCATTGAACACGGAGCGCCAAATGTTGCTCTTCTCCTCGCCAATGGTCATCGTGAGTCTCGTGAGGACTCTCGTGTCGCACTGCTTCATCTCGACAGTGTCGATCCCCAGGATGAAATACAGGAGACACTGCATAGGCAGCACGGTGATGGCAAGCTTCTTCCGGCGAGTGACCCAGTGGAAGCAACAGATGCAACATTGGATAGGAATTTCTTCGACCTCAGTGTCGCAGTCGTCGGAAAGGTGGTCTACGCTCGCACACGAGCAAGCGTCCATATCATCATCTGGCAGAAGCACCGGCCCCACACCCGAGCTTGAGTCAATTCCGTGCTCCACGGCAGTGGCAACATCAAAAATCACGGAACCAGTGCCTTCGTCCATGGAGCAGGCGGTATCTCCGCCACGTACGACCACCCCAGCGTCCCTTGCCATATCTGGTACACACAAAGACACCCTGTCTTCATGTGCACGGAGACACTGGGTGAAGTTGGCCAGGAAAACGATCGCAGGGTCGCGGATGCCTGCTCGCAGCTGGCGGTTCACAATGTCTAGAACATCGACCTTGCTTATCTGCTTGTAGACCACCATACGCGTATTGCCACAAAAGATGCAGGTATGCCTCTCCATGTTGGCGCGCTCTCCACGACGCAAATTACTCCAAAACGATGCACACGTGGATTTTTATTTTTTAATATTTTTTTTTAAAAAAGTGCACCCAGGCTCGAACTGGGGACCTATCGATCTGCAGTCGATTGCTCTACCACTGAGCTATACACCCGCGGCGTCTCTGCGCATCGCGCATGTGACAATTGCCCGCAGTTTTAACAGTACGCGTCCGGCCAGAGCATTTTCCGCACACTCGGCGCAAGGCGGAAGAAAAGCGGCCACCTGCAGATGGAGCTCGACTTCAGCGACTCGCAGAACGCGGCTTTGCTGTCGTGGTCTGCGTTTTTCCACTTCCAACTCGCGCACTCGGGGCCGTGGTAGTGCATGCTGTAATCGGAGGGAGTCCAAGACAGCATGCACAAGTGCTCAAAGTGCGAATTGACGTAGGGCATCGAGAAGTCTGATTCGAGTACGCCGACGTCCGTGTGTGTCAAATTCCTGTACTCAGCCGCCCCCACCGGACTCCCGGCCCATGCCACGACGGTCGGGTTTGCGCGTGCGCGGTCGTCAGCGTACTTGAGCTCGTACCCACTACGAATGACCGCATCTAAAACCACGCGGTCGTATGCAAGCATGCTCGAGCGCGCATTGCTGAGAACACACGCGCATGCCGGCGGAGTTTCCTGCTTCCAATCATGCTTGTGCAAGTCGTCGGCGAAGTACCACGGCGAGTTCAGCGCCGCAGCGATGACATCAGGGTCGGAGCACACGGAGGGGCTGGCAAAGGACAGGTTCGCAGGGTTGGCCCATACTAAATAACGAACCAGGTCGAGGTCTGCCCGGAGATCCTGGCTGGCCCACTGCAGCACGGGCACGCCTTTCTCCATAAACTGGATTTTACCCGCTCTGTAGTACGCATCGCCAGGCATATCCACTGGACTAACCCATGTCCCACAGTTTGATCTCGTTTGTGATTTTTTTGGCACACTTGTGTTTCTATATTTTCTATCTGTAATCTCGAAAACACAGGGAAAAAAAACACGAAAAAAAATCACCGAAAGACGACGCCTGGAGGCCTTCGACACCATGGTGGCCAGGAAGAACGCCGTCGAGGTCCAGGAGAGTGCAGAGAAGACAATGCCCGTCACAGCTGCAGAGGAGCCGAAGAAGAAGAAGAAGCGGGCCGAGGGGCGCCCACACAAGCGCCTGTTAGAGCCGATGCTCTACAAGCGCAAGGAAGACGTACGGCGCAAACTGGACGTGCACAAGGCCAAGTGCGTGCTGCTGCAGGAGCGGCTGGAGCTCTACGAGAGGGAGATTACGCTGCGCGCAGAAGACGCCTGAGGCCGCGCGGACGGAAGCGCGCCACGTTTCAATGCCCCCGGGCGCACTGCCGGCGCCGTGCGCAGTGGCTGGCGCAGCGTCCGCGCGTTTTTCAGGCGTCTGTTTTTCGGGGGGTGTCGGGCTCCGCAAGGTGCATGAGTGTGATCTGGTGAAGCAGCGTGCCAGCCAGGATGCTAACCACGCAGAGTCCCACGACGTCGGCTGCGTACTGCTCTCTGCTTTCGACTGCGATCTGCACGCCGATGCCGATGAGACAGGCGAATACAAAGGTGTCTGCAAACACCTCGAGTGTCTTGAACAGCTTGTTCTGCAGGTCTGACGCCTGCTGGAAGTGTAGATTGAGTAGATTCAAAAACTTGAGGAAGTTTCGCAGTCCGAATAAACATACGTAAATGCTCAGAAACGGAGTGTCTATCGACTGGTTGAGCTCGAGAGACAGCAGCACCTGCGCGGCGATGAGAGGCCCTACGGCCGCAGCGCCGCGGCTCGAGAAGAAGCTTTCGTCCGTCGCGCCAGCTTCCTGCGCGTGTCGGAGGTGTCGCCAGAGGTGCAGGCCGGTGTGCGCCAGTGTGTACACGCCACAGACGACCTGGAGCGTGATTTCTTCCTGTAGAATTAGCGTGCTGTCTGCGAGGGCGAGCTTCCCGAGACTAAAGAGCGCGACCGCAAAGGGTAAGGTGATACTGCCGTGCGCGAAGCACGGGCGTCTTCCGTGTACCAGCTCCACAAAGTGCTCGCATGTTTTGATGAAGAGGTAGAGTGACAGCGCGCTCAGAACAAGCACGACCCACAGGTGTACGACGCGTCTTCGCACGTAAAGGAGGTTGGTGTCGGGTGCGAGAACGAACTCGAAGTTCTCGTCCACGAGGTCGCACATGGAGATCTCGTACCGGTTGTCCGAGAAGGAGAGCATGCGGTTGGAGGTCGACTGGCTGCAGATAAGCCCCCCGGTGTTGTGCATGAAGCCCGAGAAATCGCGGGGAAGCACGAGCTGATCGACGTTGAGTGGCACATCGACGGCTCCGCTCGGAAACACAAGCACGGACGCCGGTGGCGACTCCTGCACGATACTGCAGAGCGCGCCACGCACTGGCTCACAGGGCATGTGGCGCCAGAGGCGGCTAGGGTGGAATGTCCCATAGCCGTACCACTGCACGCGGTCGCGGTTTATCTTGACGACTGGAGCGGAGAACTGGACCGCGTACATGGCGCCCGAGTTCCATTCGATTTTGCTGTTATCGTAGTAGAGATTGGGAAACGCGTTGCCGTTTAGCTGGACAAACGGCATGCACATGGTGTCTTAAATGCGACAAGGCCGACAGTCGCGGGTCGGGTGGAAAAAAGAGGCAAGAAAAGCCCCGGGGCACAGCCGCCGGTTGCAGGCGCAAATGACTCGTGTCGAAGACAATGTGGTGGAATCTGTGCTCCAGTGCCTGCGCCTGGTCGAGGAGAAGCACGCGGCGATGGGCGAGAAGGACGCGGCTGGTGAGAAGCAAGTAAAGGGCGAGAAGCACGCCAAGTGCGAAAAGCCCACGAAAGGCGAGAAGCACGCGAAAAGCACAGACGTCTCGGTTGAGGCTGCGCGCGAGCTGCTCTTCGACGTGCGCATTGCGCTTTGCAGGCTGGCCTCGGCGCTCGTGACCGCGCCCATCACAGGTCGTATCTTCCTGCCGCTGCCGCCGAGCTACGTGAGTCCGGAGGACGCACACCGCAGCTTGCGTGTACAGCTCGGACAGACAGTAGACCCATAAGCTAGAGCACACATTGTTTAATCACAACATAGGGGGCGCACGCACGCAGCAAACGGCGCCGCGTAGGTGCGCTTGCAACGCAGCGTTTTGTGTGTTCCACCGCGCATTACAGACGCGGTGATGCAGCTGCGCGATCTCAGGGTCGGTGTTCTGTAAAGGCGGGAGACACGCGCGCAGGCGCGCGTCGCTCGTGTAGATGTGCTCGTTCTCCTTCCAGAGCCAGTAGTCGACGTGGTCTACAACACATGCGCTCTCAGCGCTCAGTCCGAGGTCCTCCCAGGCGACAAGCGGGTGTCCGCCCCAGCCACACAGCCAGCCCAGGTCGTTCTTGGTGGAGATCAGCACGTGCTGTGGAAACGGGTCGACGTGCGCGAGCGCGTGGCGCGGCATGGGCGCCTGTGTGCCTGCGGGACGTGGCTTCACAACGCGGGAGTGGTCAGTCGTAATAAAAGCGAAAACCACGCAGCAAAAGAAAAGCGACCCGTTTCGGAATAAAGGCACCGAACGTGGGTGCGGCGCGGCGCCCGCATGCGCTTCGTGTCCACAGTGCCCATGCTCGCGGGCTTGGCGCGGCGCCGGACGCTCGCGCGGCAGGCGCCCGCGCCGCGGCAGGCGCCCGCGCCGCGGCAGGCGCTCGCGCCGCGGCAGGCGCTCGCGCCGCGGCAGGTACTCGGACTCGCGGCGCTCGCCAGCGCGCTCGCCTCCGCGCCGGCGCGATCGTTCTCGGTAGGCGTTGCGTGCGCACAGCACGGGCTTGCGAGCTGTCCGGGGTGCCATCCTCGCGAGTATCTCAGAACCCGCGTCTGCCGCGCCGTCGAGTTCGGGCTGAAGCGCCTGAAGCTCCGGCGCTCGGGCTCCGTGCTAAAGTACCTGGGCGCAAACAACTGGGACGAGGTTGTCGCGCACTTCGAGCGCAAGCGCGCGCACTGGAACGAGCTGCATCCGGAAGCGCCAATGACCCTCACGAACTCAGCAATAGACCACATCCGCCCTGTCGACGCCTTCCGCGGCGGCTGTCCGCTCGAAGCCGCGACGCTCTGCAACCACCTCAGCAACCTACAGCCGCTGCTTGTGCAGGACAACGTCTGGAAGGGCCGCATCTGGGACACCGCCGACGAGCGCTTCTGGCGCACGAACATCGCCATGCGCCCATTCGCTTGCATCTACTACCCGAGCGCGCGGGTGCCGCTCAGCCAGATCGAGCGCGCACCGCTCTAGCTCCAGATCCCCCAGCGCTCCTCCGCGGCCTCGCCGCTTTCCAGCCACGGCTGCCCCAGGTCCTCGTTCATCTCGAACTCCTGGTCGTGGTAGGCGCGGTCCCCGTACTCCGCCGCGTCCCAGTCGGAATCGAGACTCCCGTCGCCGTCGAGCGAGTAGAACAGCGTCGACGTGTCGTTGACACTCCCTAGCTCCGACAGCACCGCACAGCTCGCCGCCTCGTTCGCGTCCGCCTCCTGCGCCGCGCACGCCGTCCCGAGGTTCTGGCGCACCAGCGAGTTGTGGTAAGCCACCGCGAGACGCGCCACGAGCCGCAGCTCTGCGGCGTGGCCCACGGGGATGTGCTCGTCCTCAAACTCTATGAAGACAGTGTCGATGTTCGAGTCGCCGCGCACGTGCGGCTCCAGCATCTTCTCTACATCCTCGGCGCTGTATTCGTGCTGCGCGCTCAGCGCCAGCGGCGAGTACGCCCGGGGCCCCAGGCGCCCCCGGTGGCTTTCAGCAAACGCCGGGCGGCCGCGCCGATTCAGGCGCTCGAACACCCGCATCGCGATGCCCCGCCGTGCGCACGCGCCGCATCGGAAGCGTTCTTTCTTTTTTGGGCGCGCGCCGGCGCGCGCAGGACCTCCCGCTATAAAGCGCCGCGCGCACATGCCCCGGACACACTTCATGATGCTCAACCGCAACGGCGACCACGCGTGCTTCTTCTTCGCGGACAGAGACATGTACCTGCGTTGCGCCGATGAGTACCGGCGACTGGGGTGGCTCGACTCCGACGGCGCAGTCGAGGCCGGAGACGCACGCAGCGCGCCGAGCACAGGCTCGTGAGACTGCGCGCTGGCAGGGACG